>FWPU01002264.1_pt1 | contig 53957 bp, 64 predicted proteins | sample 2228361 | NCBI WGS metagenome assembly FWPU01 (sample SAMEA103939777, study PRJEB20133) | metagenome | reverse complement strand
TATAAGGCCACACTCTTCCCTAAACAACCAAAGCCCACTACAATACCTTATGAGCAACCTTAGATTTTCCAGAATGTTATGGACTTATGCAAATAGTTGACACCATTTTTAGTTTTCGTTAAGATTTTAATTCGGCGTTAAGTTGATGAATCCGAAAAGAGTTCAAGTAAACGGCGTAGTTGAAGAAGCATTGCCTGGTCTGCTTTTTAGGGTTCAGTTGGATGAGGGAGGAGAGATTCTTGCTTACCTGTCCGGAAAAATGAAAATGAATTATATTCGGGTTATCCCCGGCGATAGGGTAGTCGTTGAGATGCCGAAGCTGGGTGATCAACGCGGAAGAATTATAAGACGAATGTGAAGGTTAGAACAGCGGTCAAAAAAATTTGTAAAAACTGTCAAATCGTCCGCCGCCGCGGACGGCTTTACGTGATTTGCAAAAACCCAAAACATAAACAGAGACAAGGTTAACATGAGAATAGTTGGGGTAAACATACCAGATGAAAAAAAAGCTGAGATTGCTTTGACTTATATTTACGGCATTGGTCGCACTTCTGCTTTTCGTATTTTAAAAGAAGCGGGGGTAAATCCCGCTGCGCGTACCAAAGATCTTACAGGTGAAGAGATAAATAAAATTCAGTCCTTGATTGAAAAAAATTATAAAATTGAAGGTGAGTTAAGGCAGCTTATAAGACAAAACATAAATCGTTTGAAAGAAATTAAAAGCTATCGCGGCATAAGGCATATGAAAAAACTGCCAGTAAGAGGTCAAAGGACAAAGAGTAATTCAAGAACAGTAAGAGGCAACGTCAGAAAGACGGCCGGGAGCGGAAAGAGAAAAATAGAACTGAAATAAAAGAATCGTTACTGCGAAGCATTATGGGCAAAAAAAAGGTTATTGAAAAAAGCAAAGAAGAGCTGCTTAAGGAATCGGAAGCACTAGAAAGCTATCTAACTCAAAAGAAAAGTCAAGTAGTTAGGCAAAGGTTCGAAAGGGGCAGGATTTACATCCAGGCTTCCTACAATAATACTTTAATTACTGTCACTGATGATGAGGGGAATGTGATAACTTGGATGTCGGCTGGCAGTTTAGGGTTTTCCGGTCCCAAAAGGTCTACTCCTTTTGCCGCCTCTAAGGTAGCAGAGGCCATTTACGAGAAACTTGCTCGTTCTGGTCCTTACACTGTTGAGGTTTTAGTAAAAGGGGTTGGCGGAGGTCGAGATTCTGCTCTTCGTGCTTTAGCGGGGAAGGGGTTGAATATTCTTTCTATAAAAGACATAACTCCAATTCCTCACAACGGTCCCAGACCACCTAAAGCCAGAAGAGTGTGAGGTAACCATTGTATAATTGGTATCATTAGTCTATGTTTTTATTGCTACCGAGCCGCTTGGCATCAAGGCTAATATCCGACTTTTGCTAATGATACGAATAAAGGAACTGACATGAGGAATATTTATATCAAAGAAAAAACAGAAAGGGCATTAGGAACAAAACTTTTTATTAAAGCAGAGCGTTGCTCAAGCCCAAAATGTGTGATGATAAGAAGGCCTTATCGGCCTGGTGTGCACGGAAGCAAACGGAGGAAGGCGTCTTCCCAATACGGTCTGGAACTTCAGGAAAAACAGAAAATTCAGCTCAGTTATGGCTTGACAAATAGGCAAATGAGAAATTTATTCAAAGGACCGCTCCTTAAGGCGATTCTTGCCCTGGAAAACCGTTTAGACCGGGTGGTCTATCTTTTGGGTTTTGCCCCTTCAATGCGGGTGGCCAGACAGATTGTTTCTCACGGTCATATTATGGTAAATCAGAGAAAAGTGACAATTCCTTCCTATAAGGTTAAGAAGGGAGATGTAATTTCAATCCGTCCCCAGTCAAAAGACAGCAAGATTTTTGAAGATTTAGTGGTGAGGCTAAAACAGCACGAGCCGCCACCTTGGCTTCGTCTTGACAAAGAGGAATTAAAAGGAAAACGTATTGATGACCCCAAACCAGAAGATATCAAGCTACCTTTTGATGTGAATTTAGTTAGTCAGTTTTATTGCCGATAAATGAAATATCCTTATTTAATCGATACAGTCAATATAAAGAAGATTAGCGAAGACGGGACAGTTGGCGTTTTTCATATAGAAGGTCTCTACACTGGTTATGGTCAAACTTTAGGAAATGCCCTAAGACGGGTCCTTCTTTCATCGCTGCCCGGCGCCGCTATCACCCAGATTAAAATTAAAGGTGTTGACCATGAATTTTCAACCATTCCGGGCATGGTGGAAGATGTTGTTGAGCTGACTTTGAATTTAAAAGGGGTAAGATTTCATTTTTTTGCCGACGAACCTCAGGTTTTAAGACTGCATATCAAAGGAGAAAAGGAAGTAAGGGCAGGCGATATAGCGTCCACCGCTTTAGTAAAAGTTGTAAACCCTGATCTTCATTTAGCGACCCTAACTAAAAAGGATGCTGAACTGGATATGGAGCTTACCGTAGAGAAAGGATTGGGTTATGTTCCTTCTGAAGCGAGACGTCTGGAGCGGCTGGCCATAGGGACAATAGTGCTTGATGCTATTTTTTCTCCCGTGGTCAAAGTTGCATTCTCGGTTGAGAATATGCGGGTCGGTGAGCGCACTGACTACAATCGTCTGAAAATCCAAATTGAAACCGACGGGTCCCTGAGTCCATCAGAGGCCCTTCACAAAGCGGCGAACATTTTAAAAGACCACTTTGATAAAGTTTCAAAGCTGGAAATCGTTAAAGTTGAAGCACCACCGCCGCCAGAAGAAGAGGAAACCCTTACGAAAAAAAAGAAACCTACCAAAAAAGCTAATACTACCAAATAAAAAATACGAAAATACTAAAATCGTTTTTGTATATTCTTACAAAATTCGTAGAGAGAATCATGAAGCACCTAAAGAAAGGAAGAAAGTTTGGCCTTAAGAAGGGCAAACGTCGCGCCTTCAAGCGAGGCCTTGCCCACAACTTAATTATGAAGGAGAAGATTTTAACGACCGAAGCGCGCGCTAAAGAACTTAAGAAAATCGCAGAGCGATTAGTAAGTTACGGTAAAAAGGGTAATGTTGCCGGTTTGCGTCTGCTTTTAAAGTATTTACCAAAACCCTCAGCCTATAAGCTCTACCATGAGTTAGCTCCCCGTTATCTTGAGCGTCAAGGTGGCTATACTCGAATTGTCAAAACATTGAAATCAAGGAAAAGTGACGGCGCCAAAATGGCATATATTGAGTTTGTTAAATAGGACCTATAATCCTATTAGTCCAATAAGTCCTATGCAATACGTAATAGACGCTACCGGCAAAAAATTAGGCCGCCTTTCTAGTGAGATTGCGGCAATTCTTCAGGGTAAAAAAAGTCCCCACTGGGAACCGCGCCTTCCCGGCCAGGATAAGGTAGTTGTTAAAAACGTGACCAAGATGGTGGTAAGCGGCCGCAAAGCAAAGCAAAAAGTGTATTATCGTCACACTGGTCCCTTAGGTCATTTAAAAAAAAGAACCTACCAGCAAATGTTTGAGAAAAATCCCGCTTGGGTTCTGCGTCATGCAGTTCGACTGATGCTACCCAAAAACAGGTTGCTTAAAAAAAGAATGAAAAGACTAATCATTGAATGAAACATCAAGATGAAGAAAGCTCAATCCTCCAAACATTGTCGTAATATTAAGGGCTTGAAATTTCAAAAATTGAATTGCTATGTCTGCAAAAACTACAAGAGTTAAAAAATCAGCAAAGGAAAGGAAGAAAGTAGAAGCCAAGAAGGAGCGTTATTTCGAAGCTGTTGGGAGAAGAAAGACCGCAGTAGCGAGAGTGAGAATTTATCCCTCCTCAAAAAAAGAAGACGGCAGCAGTTCAGTATTGGTTAATCAAAAGGAGCTTAAGGATTATTTTCCTCTAAAAAAAGAGGAAGATGTTGTCACCGATCCTTTTCGGAAGTTATCGCTCCAGGGCATGAGAACAACTGTTAAGGTAAAAGGCGGCGGCAAAAGAGCTCAGGCCGAGGCGATTCGTTTGGGCATTGCTCGGGCCCTTGTTCTTTTTGACCAAAATCTCAGGCGGCCTCTTAAAACCCTTGGTTATTTGACACGCGATCCGCGGATGGTGGAACGGAAGAAAGGGGGTTTAAGAAAGGCTAGGAGGCCTCAGCAATGGCGAAAACGTTAAGTTCACCGTCTTGGGTTAAAAGATACAGCTTGTTTTCGGTAACCCTGTAATTTTTTACCCTCTTAAAAAGAAGATACGAGTTTGGTGGTTCTCGAAGATCAAGTTCCTGCATTATTAAATTATTATCTTTGAGTACCATTAAATAGTTAGGGAATTTGGGCAACCACGTTAATTTATTAATCTCCTCCAAATTTTGTTCCGGAATTTCAAGAACAGTTCCCGCTGGGTATTTTAGGTCGCTTTTATATTCAGTTAAGTAGATAATTTTAATTTTATTGCTGTTAGTGACCACAGCGACTCGTTTTTCTTCCGGGGAAAGGTAGAAGGCTTTTACCTCAACAGCAAGCTCTTCGGCTGTTTTGGAGGCACGATTGAAAAGCTTAAGGTCTCCCTTCGCTGTTAGGAAAAGCACTCTGGTACCGAGGGCGTTTGTGGTAAGTTCGTCGCCTCCTAGTTCTGAAGTTTCAACTGATGAAGTTTTAAGAAGAAGGTTTACGATTACAAGCTTGCCATTTTTGTCAAAGAGCAGCGCCTCGTTCACGTTCAAAGAAACAGCTTTTATTTCCGGCAGGGTGATAAGCTTTTCAATCTGGATCTTCTCAAAGTCAATTATATAAAGCGAGGTCTGGCTTGTAATTATAAGCTTGTCGGAATTAAAAGGATGGAAAAAGATGTGTTGAATAGGAACAACACCGGGAAGATTAAGATTACGCTGTTTTAAGGAATTGAAGAGGTAAGTTAAATTAATAGCCGAACCGGGCTCCTCAAGGTCAATGAGAAAATAATTTTGTTTGCCCTCACGCGTTACAATGAGTTTAGATTTCTCTAAAGCTAAGACAACTTCTTCGCCTCTTAAGATGGAGCCCTCAAAGCTTATCTTGCCTTCCTCATTTTTATAAACAATTCCCTTACTGGTCAGCCAGAAATAGAGTACCCCCTTTTTGAGAGGGGATTTTTTCTTAATTTCGTTCGGCCAAAGTTGAATTTGAGTGGCCGAGGTTATAATTCCCGATTCAACATTTAAATTCTTCTCCCAAGGATGAAAGCCTTCCTTTGACAAGGTAAGGGCATATCTTCCTGGGGGGAGATTTTTTATAATTACGCTATTTGATTGAATAAGACTTCTTTTTGAGTATTTAGTTGTCTTGCTGTTTACAGTAAGAAGGGCGTTAGGGGGAGCGAATTTGAGGAAAATGGCGCCGCTTTCCTTAATCTCAAGATTTTTCCAATCAAAAGTGAGTCCTTGAGCCTTCATAACTAGATAGCCGCCGACAATGATAAAAACAATAACAATACCATAGAAGAGCAACTTGCGGTTCAAAGGATTCATAGTACATACTATATACATACTATCTATATAATCAATGAAGTTCATTATTCGGGGCGGCAAAAAACTAAGCGGAGAAGTTAAGGTGAGAGGCGCAAAAAATTCCGCCTTAAAAGTACTTTCTGCCTCTTTTTTATTCAAATCGCCAATAATCGTAAAAAATCTCCCTTTAATTGAAGATGTTTTTCGGTTAAGTGAGTTGCTTCAAGACATCGGCGTGAAGATTGAAAAGATAAATAAGAGAACATGGCGGTTGGATGCTCGCCAAGCTCAAGGGCAGATGCTTAAGAAAGATATTGCCGAGCGGCTTCGTGCTTCAATTGTGATGGCGGGACCTCTTTTAGCGAGAAATAAAATGGTTCTTTTCCCTCATCCCGGCGGATGCGTCATAGGGAAACGTCCAATTGATATTTTTCTTGATGGTTGGCGCGCCTTAGGGGCTGTTATTAAAAGGAGTGGCGATTATTATAAAGTAAGAGCTTTAAAGCTTAAGGGGACTGATTTTACCTTCAGAATGGTAAGCGTTACGGCTACTGAAGCTTTAATGATGACAGCTGTTCTTGCTAAAGGTAAGACGATTTTAAGGAATGCTGCTTGCGAACCAGAGATTCCGGCGCTTGCAGAATTTTTGGTAAGTTCTGGAGCCAAAATAAAAGGCGCCGGAACGTCAACTCTTGAAATAATTGGCACGAACGGGAGATTGCTTAAGGCGGCTAAGCCATTTTATATAATCCCTGACAGAATTGAGGCGGGAAGTTTTCTTATTTTAGGAGCTGCTGTTGGCCGGAGGATTAAAGTCAAAAATTGCAACCCCGAGCACCTTTCGGCGCTTATTGCCGCTTTAAAGGACGCTAATGTTAGGATCCGGACCGGCCCTAACTGGGTTGCGGTCAGCCGACCCAAGTTTCTTAAAAGCACTGATGTTAAAACCAGAGAGTATCCTGGTTTTGCCACCGATCTTCAGGCTCCCTTTGCAGTGCTTATGACTCAAGCAAGGGGTGAGAGTTTGATTTTTGAGACTGTCTTTGACGGCCGGTTGAATTATATCGATGATTTAAATAGAATGGGAGCAAAGATTATGATGTGCGACCCTCATCGGATTTTAGTTCATGGACCCACTGCCCTTCATGGTCGTGAAATTGAAAGTCCTGACTTGAGAGCTGGTCTTGCTTTTGTAATCGCTGCCCTTATCGCGAAAGGTACTTCTGAGATAAGCAATGTTTATCAAATTGACAGAGGATATGAGAAAATTGACGAGAGGTTGAGATATTTAGGTGCAGACATTCGGAGAATAAATGACTAATTCCTAATTTCTAATGCCTAACAAAATTCTAAAATGACAAATTTCAAAATTGGACATTAGACATTTCATTAGAAATTAGTAATTAGAAATTAGAAATTTTAGGAGTATGTTTATAAGAAAAATAGGCATAGATTTAGGAACAACCAATACTTTAGTTTTCTTGCCGGATAAAGGAATTGTTATTAATGAGCCGACGGTGGTGGCTTTAAGAAAACCAGATAATACTGTTCTTGCGGTGGGTGCTGAAGCTAAAGAAATGGTCGGCCGCACCCCCGATGATATTGTGACTTACAAACCCTTAAAGGATGGGGTGATTGCTGAATACTACATTACTCAAGCGATGCTCAAGTACTTTATTGGGAAAAGCATTGGTCCTTTTAACATTTTTAGGCCTGATGTGGTGATTTCTGTGCCAGCCGGCATCACTTCCACTGAATACCGGGCGGTTTTAAATGCGGCCAAAGATGCCGGCGCCAAAGAGGTTTATCTTGTTAAAGAGCCGCTCCTGGCCTCTTTAGGGGCTGGCATTCCTATTCATTCTTCCGAAGGTAATATGATTGTGAACATAGGGGGTGGCACCACAGAAGTGGCGGTAATTTCTTTAGGCGGCATTGTTACCTGGGCGAGCTTGAGAGTGGCTGGCAACCGTTTTGACCAGGCGATTGCTGACTACATCAAGAAAAAATACAATCTGGCTATCGGTGAAGCTACCGCTGAGAACATCAAAATCGGCGTGGGTACTGCTTTACCTAATCGGATTAAACTTGAGATGAAAATAAGAGGCCGCGATTTATTATCCGGTCTTCCTCGTGATCTTATCATTACCTCTAACGAAGTAAGTGAAGCTATCAGTTCCCACTTGGCTGATATTATAGATACGGTTCGGTCAGTTTTTAACGTTACTCCGCCAGAGCTTGCCGCTGACATCATGGAGAAAGGAATAATTCTTTCCGGCGGCAGCGCTCAGTTAAGAAATATCGAAGAGTTTTTTAAACGTTCTCTGGGGGTGGCTGCTTATACAGCTGAAGACGCTATTTTTTGCGTTAGTCGCGGAACCGCCACCATTTTGAGCCATTTGGATGTTTATAAGAGAACGCTTTTGAGTAAGCGATAAATTCATAATTCCTCATTTCTAATATCTCATCAAATCCCACTGACCAATGTTTAGAAATTAGAAATTTGATTTTTATGTTGTTTGGTCACCAAGATAAAATCTCGCTTTTCAAAAGGCTTGTTAAAGAGAATAATCTCTCCCACGCTTATCTTTTCTACGGCCCACCTCAGATAGGGAAATTTTGCTTTGCCCGAACATTAGCTTATTTTCTTGAAAATGGTGAATTTAAGCCCCCAGCCAACGGTAAAGAGGTTCCCCTTCTTGATTCAAAAATTTTTCTGCCTGACGAACGGAAAATAATTGGAGTGGATAATGCTCGAGAACTGAAGTTTTTTTTAACGACAGCGCCTTTTAAATCGCCTCGGCGGCTTGCTATTATAAATGATGCCGAAGCACTTACTGATGAAGCTCAAAGCGCCCTTTTGAAAATCGTGGAAGAGCCGCCGCCGCGGGCAATGATTATTTTTATAACTTATGACCCTCAGGCTCTTTTTGCACCTCTTCGTTCACGACTGGTCCAGGTGTATTTCCCGCCTCTTTCCAAAAACGAACTCCGAGAGATTCTCGTTAAAAATTACCGCTTAGCCGAGAAAGAGGCCGAAGAGGTAAGCAGAAAATCTTTTGGCCGGATTGGCCGAGCAGTTAATTTAATAGCAAAGAAGAAAAGCAAAGAAAAAGACAGTGATTTACTCAAGGTTCTTGAAGGAGAAATAGTTGATTTGTATATGAAAGGCTTTATTGGTAATTCGGCTCTTCTTTCTGAACTGTTGAGTCGCCAGACAGCCCTCCACCGTTTTAATCTTAATCAAAATTTAGAACGAAAAGCGATAGAATACTTAATAAATAATAACGAAGTCAATGGAGGTCAAAGCATTCGAAGAGTTTAAAAATAAAAGTCAAAATTCACTTGAGCGCTTAAAACAAGAGCTTCAAAGCATACGTACCAACCGGCCGACACCAGCCCTTATTGAGGGGCTAAAAGTGGATTACTACGGCCAAAAACTTCTCTTAAAGCAGTTAGGGTCAATTGGTGTAGAGCTGCCTCGAGATCTTGTAATTCACGTCTGGGATAAAGAGGCAATCCAAGCGGTAGTAAAGGCGATTGAGTCTTCAGGTTTGGGCCTTTCACTAACTATCCAAGGGAACGTTTTGCGAGTAAGCCTGCCCGAGCTTACTTTAGAGAGGCGGGAGGAACTTACCAGATATGTTAAAAAGATTGTAGAGAATTACCGCATTCAAATCCGTCACTTTCGTGATGAAGCTAATAAAATTATCCAGAAAGCAGCCGAAGACCGTGCTTTAAGTGAAGATGAGAAGTTTAAGTCAAAAGAAAAAATTCAGGAAGAGACTGACAAAATAAATGAAGAAATTGAAGAACTGCTCTCAAATAAAATTAAGGAAATAATGTCATGATTATTGTTGTGGTCGTTATAAGCCTATCGGCCTTGATTCTTGTTCATGAACTCGGTCATTTTTGGGCGGCTAAAATTTTTGGCGTCAAAGTGGAAGAGTTTGGCCTTGGCTTCCCTCCGCGCCTTTGGGGAAAACGCATCGGCGAGACCGTTTACAGTTTAAACCTCCTGCCCTTTGGCGGTTTTGTAAGGATTTTCGGAGAAGACAGTGAAGAAAAATTACCGAGAAGTTTTTCAACTCAATCAATTTCCCGGCGCTCGGTTATTGTCCTTTCGGGCGTTTTAATGAATGTAATTCTTGGCTGGTTTGTTTTTAGTTTGGTTTTTTTTGCTGGGGCGCCTAAACATCTTCTTATAACTCAAGTTGCACCTTCATCTCCTGCCGAAGCAGCCGGTCTTAAGGACGGTGATATTGTTTTGGAAGTGAAAAAAGGCAAGATCCTATTAACTGATCCCGTACCGAGCAAAGAATTCATTGAGTTAGTAAACCGTTCGCCAGCTGAAACATTTAGAATGAAAATAAGGAGAGGAAAGGAAATTATTGAAGCAGAGCTTGCGGGGAGAGTAACCCCCCCCTCGGGCGAAGGACCATTAGGAATAAGTTTGGTGGATATTGGCTTTGCTGGTGAACCTTTAGCTAAGAGCTTTGTTAAAGGCTTTGAGCTTACTGTTTCTACCTTGAAATTAGTCACGCTGGCTTTTCTGAATTTTTTCGCTAAGTTTTTCATCGCTCCCGAGATATTAGAGACGGTTGCCGGACCAGTGGGGATATTTACCATTGCTGCCCAAGCTGGTTCTTTAGGCTTCGTCTATCTATTAGAGCTTTTAGCGTTCATTTCGGTTAACCTTGCGGTTTTGAATCTCATTCCCTTTCCCGCCTTAGACGGCGGCAGGTTTCTCCTTCTTATTGTTGAAAAACTGAAAGGCTCGCCGATTTCACGAAGAATTCAGGTTATTATAAATGCTCTTGGTTTTGCCTTTCTTATAATTCTGATGATTTTAGTTACTATTCAGGATATCGGCCGGTTGCTAAATTAGAAAATTGGTGTAAAATAAGGTGAAAGATGGCTGTTTTGACTCAAGAAAAAGATATTGTTTATTTTGGCCGGACGAATTTTAGGAATACCAACCGGCTTTTTGGCATTAAACGCACTGACCGCCGGCAGCATACCTACATTATCGGTAAAACTGGCAGCGGTAAGTCAGCGCTTATTAACAATATGGTTGTTCAGGATATCGCCAATGGCGAAGGGGTATGTGTGATTGACCCTCACGGCGAGCTGGTAGAAGATCTGCTTACTAAAATTCCAGAAGAGCGAATTGATGATGTTATTTATTTTAATCCCGCTGATACTGACCATAGTATTGGTTTTAATGTTTTAGAATTACCAGACCCCAAGTATAAACATTTGGTTGCCTCGGGGCTGATGGGCATTTTTACCAAAATTTGGTCCAATGTCTGGTCAGCCCGGATGGAGTATATCTTAAATAATGCAGTGCTTGCTCTCCTTGACACTCCCGGCAGCACCCTTTTAGGCATCAACCGGATTTTAGTTGACAAGGAATACCGGCAGAAGATTATCTCAAACGTCAAAGACCCTGTGGTCAAGGCATTTTGGATTCACGAATATGAAGAATGGCGAGATCAGTTCCGAAACGAAGCTATTGCGCCGATTCAGAATAAAGTCGGTCAATTCTTGTCAACCTCAATTATCAGAAATGTTGTTGGCCAATCTAAAAGTACCATTGATCTTTTTAAGATAATGAACGAGAGAAAAATTTTCCTGGTGAATGTCTCTAAAGGCAGAATCGGCGAAGACAACTCTGCTCTTTTAGGAGCGATGATTATCACCAAGCTTCAACTTTCGGCTATGGAGCGGGTACGAATTCCTGAGGAAGAACGAGTTGATTTTTATCTTTATGTTGACGAGTTTCAGAATTTTGTCACTGATTCTTTTGCCAGCATTCTTTCAGAGGCAAGAAAATACCGCTTAAATCTTATCATTGCTCATCAATATATTGGTCAGCTTGTCACCGATGTTTCGACACGGGTGCGCGATGCAGTTTTCGGCAATGTCGGCACGATAATTGTTTTTCGGGTGGGGGCCGCTGATGCCGAATTTTTGGAACCGGAGTTTACGCCAGAGTTTTCCCAAGCTGATTTAGTGAATCTCCCCAATTACTCCATTTACTTGAGGCTTATGGTAAACGGCGTCAGTTGCCGGCCATTTTCAGCAGTGACCCTGCCGCCTTTCCAGGTTAAAACATCACAAACTACCAAAGAAGAGATTATCAGAAATTCCTGCCAACGTTACGCAAGACCCCGGGCGCTGGTAGAAGAGGAAATTGCCAAATGGACTGAGTCGGGCCTGGCGGCTGAAAAGCACAAAACTATCTGTTCCATCTGCGGCAAGGAAGCTGAAGTTCCTTTTGAGCCGAGCCGGGGCCGGCCTGTTTACTGTAGTAACTGCTTTGCCAAAATTGAAGCTGGCGAACTGAAACGTTTGCCCACCCAAGCTACCTTTTTAGGCAAAACTAAAGAAGAGTATATGGCTGATTTGTCGAGATTAGGTATTGAATTTGAATCAAAAGAAGAGACAAGAAAAAAAGAGCCCGCCTCAATAAGTAAGAAGAAAAAGCGTAAGAAAAGAAAAGACGGAGAAAGTAATAGCAGAGAGCATAGAGAACCCCTACCTTCAATCTTAAGAAGAGGCGAGCAGGGCATTGAAGAAACCACCGAAACAATCGGTTTAGGAGAACTTACCAAACCGAAGGAAGGAAAGCCCCCTAAAGAACCAAAGCGAGGAGTTGATATTGCCGGATTACGCGAAGAGTTAAAGAAAGCACTTAGTAAGCTTAATGAGTAAGGCGGTAGCGGTTTTGATTATTACCTCTGAGTCTCCCCTAAGTTAAAGTTTCAACCATTTCACGATCGTGAAAGGGTTGAAACAATTGATTTTTTCTGTCAATTGCTCGCGCTATTAAGAATGGTATCACCCCCAAAGAGGGAAGTTCTTTTACAGGACGAGTAAACCAAAAAGGAGCTTGTTCCGGAAAAGATAGTGTGCCCTCAAATCTGTCTCCCATAAAGACAGCTCAAGAAAGAAACAAAGGACAGGGTCAAACACAACCTCTTCCTGTTTTTATCCTTTTTCTACTCGTTCTACGTATTCACCGCTTGCGGTATTTAGGCGGATAATATCACCTTCATTAATGAAGAGAGGGACGTTCACTTTAGCGCCGGTTTCTAAAGTAACGGTTTTGGTACCGCCCTGAGCGGTGTTGCCACGGATACCAGGAGGCGCTTCAATTACTTTCAAATCAACCTTAATTGGCGGCGCAATGTTTATGATTTGGTTATTGAATTTCAATGCCTTAACTTCGGAATTTTGTTTGAGGTATTGGCCCGCTTCTCCAACTACTTCATCAGTTAGAAAAAAACGGGTCCTTGGTTTCCCAACTTCGTGAAACCAGTATTGTCCTCGATTGTGGTAAATAAACTGAACCGGCATTATTTCAATTTCTGCTTCTTCAAAATTTTCGTTCTGGTGAGCAGTGTAATTCATTACTTTGCCATTAATAAGATTTTTGATTTTAAGCTGGGCAACCGGCTTCCGCTGCTGCATCCGGACAAATTGATATTCCAAAACCTCAAACGGAGCGCCGTCTTTTATAAAAAGTGTCCCAACCTTGAGTTCGTTGTATGATAGCATAAAGATCAATATTTTATAATTAGTATTTTGCCAACCCCCCTTTTAAAAATCAATATTTTTAAAAATCAATATTTAAAAATCGATAAAAATTCCAACAGTTACATAATTTAAGATTAATCTTAAAACATGTCATAGTTAGGAGTTGATAAAACTGATTATTGAAAACTTTAAGAAATTTCCGCATAATAACCTCGATGCCTAAAGTTAATAACAAAAAGGTTTTTGTAGCGATGTCGGGCGGGGTGGATTCTTCGGTCGCGGCGTTGCTTTTGCGCGACCAAGGGTATAAGTTAACCGGTGTCTTTATGCGTTGCTACAACGTTGATGGTTGCGCCGAACGCGATGCTGCCGATGCTCGACGGGTGGCAGCGTATCTCGGAATTCCTTTTTATGTCTGGGATTTTGAAGAGGAGTACAGAAAACGGGTAGTGGAATATTTGATTGAAGGGTACGCTAGCGGGATTACGCCTAATCCGGACGTGATGTGTAACAAAGAAATCAAGTTTGGTTTGTTTTTGGAAAAAGCGCTATCTTTCGGTACTGACTACATAGCTACCGGTCATTACGTTCGGCTACAACCCCAAACCTACAAACTATTCACTGCTCGCGATAGGACGAAGGATCAGTCCTATTTTCTCTGGACTTTGACCCCAGACCAGCTGAAGTACTGTCTTTTTCCACTCGGCGACTATCTAAAAAGTGAAGTAAGAGAAATTGCCCGAAAAGCGGGTTTGCCTACCGCCGAGAAAAAGGACTCCCAGGGGATTTGCTTTTTAGGTAAAGTGACGCTTGTGGATTTCTTGAAAGATTATATTCCCCCAAAGCGGGGACCTGTTTTTACAACGGCGGGGAAACGGGTAGGGGAACATGACGGCGTCCATTTCTACACTGTCGGTCAGCGTCACCTCGGCGTGGGCGGTCTAGAGAGGCCGCACTACGTGGTGGAGAAGGACGTTGTGACAAATACCGTTTTCATCGCTGAAGAAGGAAACCCGGCGCTCTACAAGCAAAAAATTAAACTGACGGATGTTAATTTTTTACAACCAATAACTAGTGACGAATTACCAATGACACTTTACGTTCGAGTTCGCTATAGGCAACCTTTAGCGAAGGCCGAATTGTTTCCTTATCACTCCTCAATTATAAGTCATCAGTTGATTTTTGCGGAAGCGCAAAAATCCGTCGCTGCCGGCCAATCAGCCGTATTTTATTCTGAAGAAAAGAAAACGCCGCCTGCCGGCAGGCAGGTCCTTGGCGGAGGTGTAATAATATGATTTTTATAATAGGCACTATGACCACATAGTACCTTATAATAATAACGCCTATAAGTTTCTCCGCCGTAGAAGAGTAAAAATGTTTAGAAATTTGAAATTAGAAATTAGTAATTAGCAATTTCCATTGATGCCTTCCTATGACATTTTCTTTTTTGGGGCGCTTTTTTTCTTAATCGGCGTGTTCCTCGCCAGTTTCGGGACAGGGTTTTGGATTTTGGTAATCACTTTTGCGGCTCTGGCCGTTTTTGTATTTCGTGGTTCTTGGCATAGAAGGACGAGGGGGATAGTTAAGGATACCACCTATTTTTTCTGGCTTGCCGGCCTTTTGATTTTTATTGTTATCGGCGCCGTTTATTATAGCTGGGATGATGGGCGTTTTCGGGAAAGTGTTCGGATTCAATTCGATAAAAAAATTTCTTTTTCCGGGGTCGTTGTTTCCAATCCGGTTTTAAAAAGCTCTTCGCAGGATTTCAAACTGAGGCTTAGTCCGCCTTTCTCCGGTAATATTTTAGTGAAAACCAGCCGTTACCCCGAATTCCGTTACGGCGATGAAGTGAAGATTGAAGGAAAGATTAACGAACCTTATTCAAAAAGCTACAGCCGCTATTTAGCTAAAGAAAGAATAAGCGGCGTCGTCACCTTTGCTAAAGTTCAGAAACTAAGTTCGGGAAAAGGAAGCAGAATTAAGAGTTTTCTTTTCAGCGTTAAAAATAGAATGACTGAGTCGTTCCAGACGGTTCTTCCGCCTCAAGAATCAGCTTTACTTGCTGGTCTTACCTTAGGCGAGCGGGGAGAATTTTCAAAGGATTTTAAAGAAGCGATGTCAAAAAGCGGCACCACTCATATTGTCGCTTTATCCGGTTACAACATCACCATTATTGTCTGGGCAGTAATGGGTCTTTTTCTTTGGTTTTCCGTAAGACGGCGACTGGCTTTTATTTTTACTATCTTAGTGATTGGGGGATTTGTGGTGATGACCGGGGCTGAGGCTTCTGTCGTGCGGGCTGCTATTATGGGAATCTTAGTGATGCTTGCTCGGGAAGTGGGACGACTCTATGATTTTAGGAATGTCATAATTTTAGCAGGGCTTATGATGGTTTTGGACAACCCCAAAGTTCTTGTCTTTGATATCGGCTTTCAGCTTTCTTTCCTCGCTCTTTTGGGGATAATTTACCTCAAACCCGCTATTATGAAATTTTTCCGAATCAGTGAGGAAAAAGGATTTCTCTCCTGGCGGGACAATCTTCTGACCACCGCTTCGGCTCAATTTACGGTTGCGCCGCTTTTAATTGCGAATTTCGGCAATTTTTCCTTAACTTCCCTTATTGCGAACGTTGTCATCTTGGAACTTATTCCCGTGACGATGGGTTTAGGCTTTATCGTGGCGGGACTTTCGTTTATCTCTTACTATGCCTCTTTCATCTTAAGTTGGCTTGCCCAGATTCTTCTGAAGTTTGAGATTTTGGTTATCGAGTTTTTCGCAAAAGTCAGCATTCCTTTTGGTCCCACTGCCGGTTTTTTATCTTTTTTGGTTTATTACGTTGTTTTGGTTGGATTTATTATCTACGTTAATAGCAGAAAGTTTACCTTCCTCACCTTCCGTCAATATTTAGGAAGTCGGACTTCCAGAAATTGAAACATGGAAGGGATATTAAGTTGGCTTAAAAAACACAAAAATAAAGTCATTATTCTCAGTGCGGCGGCGTTAGTCCTGAACTTTCTGATTTGGGCGCAGATTTTTACTGATCATCTTGTCATCCCTGATTTGAAAATCTATTTTCTTGACGTGGGGCAGGGAGACAGCGGTTTTGTGGAATTACCGGGTTTCGACAGTGCTCCTTTTGGGAGCGGTATCCAAATTCTGATAGACGGCGGGCCACCGAACGGCAAGGCACTCAACGAGCTGGGGCGGATCTTGAAACTCGGCGACCGCTATATCGATTTAGTTGTCTTGACCCATCCTCAACTTGACCATTTTGGCGGATTGATTGAGGTTTTAAAACGTTATAAAGTCGGCGCTTTAATTTGGAACGGTCTAGAAGGCAAATCCACTGCTTTCCAGGATTTCAAAAAAGCGGTTCGCGAAAGCGGCGCTCAGGAAATTATTTTGATGGCAGGGGATAGGATAAGGTATGGGAGGAACGAGATTTTAGTTCTTTCGCCAGACGAGAATTTTCTTCATGCTCAAAACTTGAACGATACCTCTCTTGTTCTTGAACTTCGAAGCAAAAATTCTAAAACTCTCTTTACTGGTGATATCAGCTTTAAGGTCGAAACTAATCTATTGACGTCAAACGTCGATATATTAAAGGTGGCTCATCATGGGTCTAGGTTTTCTTCGGCCGCGAGTTTTCTTGAGGCAGTAAAACCGAAAGTGGCAGTAATTGGGGTGGGCAAAAATAGTTACGGCCACCCCACCGCTCAAGTTTTGGAAAGATTGGCGAACGCGGGAGCGCAAATTTTTCGGACTGATTTAGACGGGACAGTGAAATTGGTCATTGATGGTGAGAATATTAAAGTGTTTAAAAACAGAAGCAACGCCATAAGATAAAAAGATAAGTTAGTCGGTTTTTATGATGAGACGAGGCGTCATAAACCATTTTTTGGTCATTTATTTGGTTGAGCATCCAGTAGTCAGGAAAAACAAAATATTGTAGAATGGAACAATGCGGACTTTAGTGAAAGACATTGGCGATTGGGAAGGGAAGGAGGTGGAGCTTACCGGTTGGGTGGATTCAAGACGCGATCATGGTGGGCTGATTTTTATTGATTTGCGTGACCGGACTGGAATTGCCCAGATTGTTTTTAATCCGAAAACCGACAAAAAAATTCACGAGGGGGCGGAAACTCTCCGGCCGGCTTGGATAGTGAGCGTTAAAGGCGAGGTCAAAAAACGTCCCAAAGGAATGGAAAATCCGAAAATTTTGAGCGGCGGTTATGAGGTTTTGGCAACAGATTTAAAAGTCATAAACTTGGCGCAGCCACCACCGATTTCAACTGATGGTGATGGTTATGATATTAGCGAGGAAACGCGGATGAAGTATCGCTACCTGGATTTGCGACGGCCGCGGCTTCAAAAAAACTTAAAAAATCGCATGAGGGTAATTAACTTTATCCGTGGCTGGCTCAGCCAAAGGGATTTTATAGAAATTGAGACGCCCATTTTAAGTAAATCCACCCCCGAGGGAGCAAGAGATTATTTAGTCCCCTCCCGACTTCATCCTGGCAAATTCTACGCCCTGCCTCAGTCACCTCAGCAGTATAAGCAACTCCTAATGGTTGCCGGTTTTGAACGCTATTTTCAGATCAGCCGCTGTTTTCGGGATGAAGACACAAGAGGCGACCGCCAGCCCGAGTTCACCCAGTTGGACTTGGAGATGAGTTTTGTAAGCCAGGATGATATTTTAGCATTGATAGAAGAACTTTTTACTGACCTGGTTGAGGAGCTTTATCCAAATAAGAAGATAAGCCAACTTCCTTTTCCAAAGGTGACTTACCGCGAGGCAATGGAAAAATACGGTACGGATAAGCCGGATTTACGAAAAGAAAAAAATAACTCCACCGAACTTGCTTTCGCTTTTATAATTGATTTCCCAATGTTTGAAAAAAAAGAAAACGGAACAATAAGCGCTGTTCACCATCCCTTTACGATGCCGCAGGTTCAGGATGTGAAAGAATTTAAAAAAATGTTTAAAAAAAATCCACTTGAAATTTTAGCTTATCAATATGATTTTATTTTGAATGGAGTGGAGATTGGTGGCGGTTCAATCCGTATTCATAATCCAGAATTACTTCAAGCAGTTTTTGAAGCACTTGGTCATTCTAAAGAGAAAGTCAAAGAAAATTTTGGTCATATGTTAGAGGCCTTTAAATACGGCGTCCCTCCCCACGGCGGGATTGCTCCTGGTCTTGATAGATTTATTATGGTTTTGGAGGATGAACCGAACATCAGAGAAGTGATTGCTTTTCCAAAAACTGGTGACGGCCGCGACCCCATGATGAGAGCCCCCTCACAAGTAGATAAGGAACAATTGAAAGAATTACATATAAAAACGGTGGAATAAGCATATACCTATAATCCTCCGATCGGATAAAAATAGGTATACAAAATTTATGGATAATCTTAAAGAAGAAAAAACAGTCGTGATTATAAAACCTGATGGGGTAAAAAGAGGACTTGTTGGAGAGATTGTGAAACGTATTGAGCAGCGCGGTTTAAAAGTTATCGCCCTTAAAATGTTCCAGGCGACGCCAGAACAAATTGACCACCATTACCCAAAAGATCCAAAATGGATTCGTCGTCTTGGCGAGAAATCGCTTATGACTTATGAAAAGTATGGAATTGATCCTGTAAAGGAGCTCGGCACTGCTGATGCGATGGAAATCGGTAAGATGGTGCGGCAGTGGCTTATTGATTTTATGACTTCGGGGCCGATAGTAAAAATGATTGTCAAAGGCATTCATGCCATTGATATGGTAAGAAAACTCTGCGGTCATTCCATGCCGAGCATGGCTGAGATGGGAACAATTCGCGGTGATTACTCTGTTGATTCAGCGGTTCTCGCTAATACTGCCAAAAGAGCGGTTCATAACATTGTTCACGCTTCGGAGACGCCTGAAGAAGCGGCCCATGAACTTGCTTTTTGGTTTTCCCCTGAGGAAATCCACGATTACAAAAGGGCCGAAGAAGACATTATGTTTTAGAAGTCGATCAACCCCCCCACCAAAGCCATTAGTTACTGTTTTCAAGGTGGTGCGGCAGTTATTTTGGTGTAGGTGTCAAGCCCAGAACTGTGGATAACTTAGACCTCACCCTTCATAATAATAGCTATAACAGCAATTATTATTCCAAACTCCGGTAAAATACTTGATTTTAAGCTGTTCTGAAAGAAAAACAGCCCCCAAGTTTGTCGACAGTGTCTTATATAAAGTAGGCGTACCTGCGACGTATTCCCAACCCTGACGATTGGTATAGCTTTGTTTCCTTCACTTTAAAGAAATTGAATAAGAGCTATAAGATTATGCCGGCTATTTTAGATGAAATTATTGCCGCCGATAAAATTTTGAAAAATAAATTTTAGTTAATGTCAACAGAGTTTTCCCCACCAGTAAGCTTTGATTATTTAAAAATAGTTTATAATGAAATTGATCCCGTTCTTTAGATTCCGGATCAAATGATCGTTCAAAGGGATTCTAACTTCGCTTTGGCTCGTGGGCCAGAGGAGAGGAAACCCACCTTCTACTTTGCCGGGAATCATATGGAACGGGATTTTGTTATTTATAACTGAATCCCATTCCAATCCCGCCGTCTCGGAAAATAGGAGTGAAGCCGGGAATTTCAGGAATATGGAATTTTTGATTGTCCACATTTTTAAGGTTGTTTATCTACACTTTATTGACACCTTAGTCACAAAATTTTATTGACTTTATTATAGCCAGAAGAGAAAATAAAAATAATCCCGCTTCTTAGTTCCGGGTCAAGTAATAAACAAAAAAATAGTTTTTCAAATCGTCCAACGTCCGTGGACTTGGCGTGCGAAAACAAAAATGTGTTCAGAGCCGGGAAAACTAACGAGCGGGATTTTGTGTTTTTTGTTCGAGCGTAAGCGAAATTACAAAAAACAGGATCCGCACTAATTTGGCTTTGGAATTATACGGCGATGCACCCGAGCTGAACAAGCTTTTGTTAGGGGCGAAGTGCATCGCTTTTGTTTTTTTAGATTTACGTAAAAAGAAATATTTCATCAGTGCTGGCGCAAAATTGATGGGGTTGTATAATCAATCACATGAGCAAGTTTTATTTGACTACTGCCATACCTTATGTGAACGCCCCGCCGCATATGGGTCACGCTTTAGAGTTTGTTCAAACTGATGCGATTGCCCGCTACCGGCGCTTGAGAGGGGATGACGTCTATCTTACGACCGGCGCTGACGAGAATGCTTTAAAAAACGTTCAAGCGGCCGAAAAAGAGGGTATAACGGTTAAGGAACTGGTTGATCGCAATGCCGAACTTTTTAAGGATTTAGCGGCTAAACTTAACGTGAAATACGAGGGTTTTGGCCGGGGTTCCGACCAGAAAAACCACTGGCCGGGCGTAATGGAATTATGGAAGCGCTGTGAGGCAAGCGGCGATATTTATAAAAAACCCTACAGAGGCCTTTACTGTGTGGGCCACGAAGCATTTTTGACCGAGAAAGAGCTTGAAAACGGTCTTTGTCCCGACCATAAGAAGAAACCGGAATTGGTGGAAGAAGAAAATTATTTTTTCCGGCTCTCCAAGTATCAAAAGGAACTGAAACGAATTATAGAAAGTGAGGAGTATAAGATAATTCCCGAGTCGCGCCGGCATGAGACGTTAGCTTTTATTCGGCGAGGGCTTGAGGATTTCAGTGTCTCGCGTTCAGATGAAAGAGCTAAGAGTTGGGGCGTACCGGTGCCGGGCGACAAGAGTCAGCGAATTTATGTCTGGTTTGATGCTTTGAATATTTACCAAACGACCGTGGGATATGGCGTCAATGAAGAAAATTACAGAAAATGGTGGCCAGCCGACTTGCATGTTATCGGCAAAGACATAATTCGTTTTCACGCTGTTTACTGGCCAGCGATTTTGCTTTCGGCAAAGCTTTCGCTTCCTAAAGCCCTTTTAGTTCATGGTTTTGTTACCTCCGGCGGTCAGAAAATGTCTAAGACCGTCGGCAACGTTTTGGAGCCGCTTCAATATGTAAATGAATTCGGCGCTGATGCCCTCCGTTACTTTTTACTTGCCGAGATTCCTACCACAGAGGATGGTGATTTTACCAGAGAAAAATTTCTTAGCCGCTACAACGGTGATCTTGCGAACGGCTTGGGCAATCTTACGGCGCGAATTTTGACGCTCGCCGAAGGGAAAGAACTGGTCTATTCTCCCCACGAGCTTGAAGTTGTTCTTCAAGAAACCTGGCGCGAGTATCACCAAGCTTTCGAGAATTTCGATTTACGGAAAGCTATTGAGACTGTCTGGCAGCTAATCCATACTCTTGACGAGTTTATCAATAAAAAAAGGCCGTGGCAGTCGCTGGATGAAGCCGTATTGGCAGCTCTTGCCGCTGGTCTTGCCAACATCGCTTTTCTGGTTCGTCCTTTCCTACCGGAGACGTCGGACAAAATTTTTGCGGGCTTGGGTGTTTTGCCGGATGATAAGGCTTGGATTTTCAATCCAAAAAAAATAAATCCGCTTTTCCCCCGCTTTCAATAAAAACTTGTCGGATCGCTTAAGCCGCCTTACTTTTTTTCTTCTCGTTCTTCTTTTTTTGCGTCAATAAGGACACGAATTGCTTCCGGCGCCAGGTTGGCTCTGGTTTCCGCATCAGGAACTATTTCTTCTAACAGTTTCTGCTCTTCCTTGGTCAGTTGAGCTTTCTTGTTTTCCTCCTTGCTTTTTACTTCTGGCGTTTTCACCTTGTTCTGGGTCATTATTCTTCTTCTGACTTCTGCCTTCTTGTGCGCTTCCTGCTCTTCAGGCGTCATTGAAAATTGTCTGCCTTCCCCCTCAAACCGTATGCGTTCCATAGTAGTTTAATTATATCATCTAATGATATCATCCAAAAAGTCCTTTGGCTATAAGCAGTAAAATCAGAATTCCGAGAGAGTTGAAAAGGAAAGAAATGGGTATCAGGAATTTGGGTTCAAGCTTCACTATTCCCATCATTGCTAGACCTATTTCGTCTGGTAAGGGAGAAGCGATTATTAGAGCCCCCACGAACGGTATGAAGAATCTGAAAAACCGGAGATGAAAAATTCGGTCCAGGCGCCTTCCTTCTTTTTGGATCAACTCTTCTACGTCTTCAGCAATACCCCTTTTCAAAAACTGGAAAATGACTAAATCGCCTATAACCGCTCCCCACCCGCCGAAGAAAGTAATCTCCAAGATGTTGTGGGTAAGAGCGATTTCAACGAGGGTAACTGTTGATAGCGCAACTGTAAAAACAGAGGTGAAGAACATACCGGCAATGAAGCTGCCTAAAAACTTTATTTCCCGAGACGCCGTTAAAAGTCCATTAAGGACACCGCTTTCCACAAGGAGATAGGCAACGACAATACTTGTGATAATGGCGCCGATATCGCGGGCTAATTTTGAAGGGGAGTGTCTGGTTTCAGGCATAAAATACAATCTTTTATTATTTTATCCCTATTGAGCGTTATTAAACCCCCTGGTCTGTAATTTATAAATCTCAACTTTTTGAGGGCATTCAAGGTTTTAGTCACTGTCTCCCGGGTGACGCCAATCATTTCCGCAAGCGACTGGTGAGTGAGTTTTTCGTCAATCTGATAAAAGCCGTTTACTTCTTTGCCGTGATTTAAGGCATAGCGGATAAGTTCGTTAATCAATCGGACTTGAGCAGGGGAAAGAGCCAAATCCTTGATTTTACTCTCAGCTTGCGCCAGGCGGTGGCGTAAGGCGGCAATGAGCATCATCGCAAGTTCTGGAAAACTTTTGAGAAGGTCGGCAAATTCTTTTTTAGGTATTATACAAAGGAAAGCTGGTTCTTCGGCTTGAATTGAGCTTTCCTCGGGCAGGATGTTGTTTTCAGCAAAAGGCAGGTCGCCGAAAATATCACCTGGTTTAAAAACTTGAATGGTGATTTTTTTGCCCGCCGTAGAGGCGCTATAAAGTTTTGCCCTCCCGGCTATAAGCAAAAAAACTTTATCCTTCCCCTTTTCTCTAACATAAATCATCTCGCCTTTACTGAATTTGCGCGGAATACAAATACGGTCTATTTCGTGAAATACCCTCTGGGGCAGGTTTTTAAATACTTTGAGTTCTTTAATTACCGCCAGGCGGTTTGTCATCAATAAATAAATTACAACAAAAAAACCGCCCCGTAAATCCCGCACCCTTTCTGGATTGTTTCGCGTTTTGAATCCGCGAAAGCGAGATTCTTATCCAGAAAGGGTGCGGGATAAACTTCACAGGGCGGGCCGGCGAAAGAATTCTTCTCGAATGCGGGCCTTGCTGTGTACGAGCCGGCCGCGGCAGAGATTGTCATCGGTGTAGCCGAGACGCACCACCACCGCATCCATTATGGCATCGAGGGCATCCTTTTGAGCGCTTGCTGCTTTTTCGCAGGTTGCGCCCTGGAACATTTCTGGCCCAATGTCGAGCACTATTGGCAGATTAACTTCGCCTTCAAGCTCGGTGTCAGTCTGGCAGATGAGACCGACGACATAGGCGCCGCGCTCTCTTGCCGCTTGGGCAGCACCCCGCGTGTAGGGCGTTCGGCCTGTAGCTGAGATGCAGATTACAACATCGAGTTGGCTCACCCAAAGTTCGTCGATATCCTTTCTGCCTTCACTCCAGTCGTCTTCCAGTTCTTCGCAGCCGAGCGGTTCAAAGATACCTACCCCCCCAGCAACTCTGTAGGTGAACTGCTTTGGGCTCGCATCCCGGTGGTTCTGGGGTATTTCCCGCATCACGCTCATGCCTGCAACTCCACTGCCACCAGCGCCTACAGTGATGACGCGACCGCCGCGCCTTACGTGGTCTACGATGACCGCTGCTGCTTCCTCAAGCTTCAGCATCGCCCGTTCCAAGGCGCGAGCGATTTTCTCCACCTCACCTATGCGGTAGGCAATGATTTTTCTTACAGACCATGAGCTGATGCCTCGTGTTTCCGGGTTCACTTCCTTTTGAGGCGTCCAAATCATAACTTCTCCTCGCTAAGGTTCTGGAAAAAGTATAGTTGGTTTTGCTGAATGCCGCTGTGAACTAGATTACAGAAGAGGTTTTATTCTGTGCTACAATAAAGCAGAACCCCAAAGGAGAATACTACTATGAAACAGGTAAAATTAGCCATACTAGGTTTGGGCAATGTCCCCTTGGCTTTCATCCGGTATCTGCAGGAGGATGCGCCAAAACGGGCGCTTTCCTCCACTGGCATTGAGCTTCTGGTGACAGGAGTTACGACCGGAAGCCGCGGTAATGCCATTGACCGGAAGGGTATCCCGTTTGATGCCATTCTCGGTATCGGCAAAAAGGGTGATGTTTCGGCCTTGAACAAGGGACCGGTGACCAAGAACAACTTGGACTTCATCGCCCAGGTTCCGGCTGACATCCTCCTGGTCTCGACGCCAGCGAGCATTCCTTCAGTGGATGAAATTCGGGCGGCCTTTGGTCGCGGGATGAGCGTTGTCACTTCCAACAAGACGCCGGTTGCGTATCATTATGCCGAGCTTATGAAAGAAGCGAAGGAGCACGGCGTGCAGTTCCGTTTCGGTGCCACAGTTCTTGCCGGCTATCCGCCTTGGTATCATTGGTTTGAGTCCATAAGCCGGCAGGAAATCACTGAGATGCAGATTGTGGTAAACGCAACTGCAAATCAGATCTTGACGATGATGTTTGAAGAAGGAAAGTCCTTTGAAGAGGGCGTAAGGAAGGCCCAGGAACTCGGCATTGCCGAACACAATCCATCTGATGACGTTGACGGCTATGACACGCAGAAAAAGCTTGTCATCCTTGCCAATGTCCTTATGGATGCGGGGCTTACGCCCTCTGATGTTCCGGTAACTGGTATTCGGAATATCACGGTGGAGGAGCTTCGCAAGGCCGATGAAGCCAAGAGGTGGATTCACCTTATGGGCTGGGCTCACAAGTTGGCTAACGGTAAGGTGAGAGCCGAGGTGCGGTCGACCGTCACTCACAACCCATTTTTTGCAGGGATGAGAGGGACGGCAATGGGACTCTACTTCAGGACACCTACCGAGAGCTTCAGCATCCGGCTGGATTTGGGTGAAGGCGACCAGGCCATCACCGCTACAGCCAAAGGCGTCTTCGAAGACATCCTCACCATCGCCAAGAGCCGAAGTCAATGACTTCGGCTCTTTTTGTTTTTCCTGTGGATAAGATATCTGTTGTAAGGATTTTTAGATTGTTATCATTTGAATATAGGTTCAAATATGGACAAGAAGCAAATCAAAAAGGAATTGAAAAACAAGAAGACAATCCTGAGATGCGCTCGCGAGTTTAATATAGTGGGTGACCCGACGCGGCTTAAAGTTTGCTATCTTCTCTGCCACTACAAAGAGCTTTCTGTTGGCGAGATAGCGGAAATTGTTGGTGTTTCAATTTCTGCAGTTTCCCATACTCTTAAGAAGCTCAAGAAAGCAAACCTTGTGGAAGACCGTAGAGATTTTCGTCATGTCTATTATCAGCTTAAACAATCGCAACTAACAGAAATGATTAGAGGACGATTAGAAGAAGTATGAAGAAATTTGATCTTATTATCATTGGCGGCGGAGCGGGCGCGTTTGCCGCTGCAATCCGCGCTAATGAACTAAAGGCAAAAACCGCGCTCGTGAACGCCGGCCTGCCACTCGGCGGCACTTGCGTCAATGTCGGGTGCGTTCCGTCAAAAACACTTCTTTATGCCGGTGAAACTCTGCATCACGCCAAACATCACGGGGTCGCCGGGATTGAGCTTGAAGTAAAAAATTTTAATTTTCAAAAAGTGGTGCAAGACGAACTTTCATGTGTGGAAAAGTTGCGCCAAGAAAAATACGAAAAGGTGCTGAAAAATTTAGAGCATGTGACGGCAATTGAAGGAAAAACGAAATTTGTATCGGAAGACGAAATCGAAATTGCATCAGAGCAGAACCCCGCACCACAAAGGGTGCGGGGCAAGAAATTTATTATAGCCGCTGGCTCTACTGCCAACGTTCCGCCGATTGAAGGTATCCGCGAAGTAGGATTTTTAACGCACGTTGAAGCATTGCGTCTTGAGAAACAGCCAAAAGAATTAGTTGTTATTGGCGCTGGCCCGCTTGGCTTGGAATTTGCCCAAATGTTTTCTCGATTTGGCACGAAAGTAACCATTCTGCAGCGTGGACCCTCAATTTTTCCTCGTTCTGAAAAAGAATTGACTGCTCGGCTCGCCGAGATTCTTACAAAAGAAGGGATTACTATCAAAACAAATGTTGAGGTAAAAAAAGCAAGAAAAGAGAATGACAAGAAAATTGTTAGTTACACAGTAAACGGTAGACATGAAGAAGTATCCGCCGACGAGATATTATTGGCGGCAGGTAAGACGCCAAATACGCAAGGGCTTGGTCTTGATGCGGCCGCCATTGAAGTTGACAAACGGCAGGCGGTTGTAGTCAATCAGTATTTCCAAACTTCTAACCCAAACATCTTTGCTGTCGGCGATGTTACCAACAGCCCCCTGCGGCTTGAGCCAACTGCTGGCCGCGAAGGCACGCTTGCTGCAGAAAATATCCTGAAAGGTACAAAACTTTCCATTGACTACAACACCGTACCATACACCATTTTTACCGACCCACAACTTGCCGGAGTTGGCCTTACCGAAGAGGAACAAATGAAACAAATGGGCGTTTGCGCTTGCCGGACGGTTTCCTTTGAGGATGTGCCTAAGGCAATTATTATGCGCCGCGTCGAGGGGCTCATAAAAATGGCCGTTCATCCAGAGACAAAACAAATCTTGGGTATCCATATTCTTGCGCCAAATGCCGGCGAACTTATCGCCGAGGCGATGATGCTCGTAAAAAACAAAAATACGATTGATGATGTGGTCAACTCCTTACCGATGTTTCCAACGCTTGCCGAGGCTATAAAACTCGTTGCCTTATCATTTACCAAAGATATTTCAAAATTGAGTTGTTGTATATAAACAAAGGTCGAATTTTTAGTTAAAAACTTAAAATTATTGGAGATAGTACTAAACATCGCGGCATTGTTTTTTGGCTGGGTGCCGGTAATGATTTTGCTTACTTCGGGCATTCATCATCGCAACGCCAGCGTGCTTTGGAAGCGGTATGGCGCAGTAAGCTTGATTATCTTTGTTCTTATTTGGCTTTATAGTTTGGCTGCTTTTCCCAATTTAGCAGCACTGGTTGGCTGGGGAGTTCTGGCTGGGATTGCTTTGACTATTGCTCTTGATATTGTGCGTCTTACCGGGGTTAAACTCGGCACCATGCCAATGGATATGCCGATGAATTTTGGTTTGCACTTGACAGGACTGATGATGGAAGTTCAAAAACGGATGATGATGAAAATGAAAGAAATGCCGATGGAGAAGAAGCCGGCCCAGCTGTCAATGTTTGAGACAGCAGCAATGATGAAGACGGTGGTGATGGAAGTCTTAATGGAGAAGAAAGCTAAAGGGAAAGTAATGTTTTGGGGTTATATCTGGCATTTCTTAAATGGCATTGCTTTTGGTCTGACTTACACTTTGATTTTTGGTGGAGGACATTGGCTTATCGCCTTGGGATGGGGGCTAACCGTGTGGATTTTAATGATGCTCGTGATGCCGGGACTCATGATGGGGCAGATCCCAAAACCAACTTTTATCACGGCGCTTATTGCCCACGTTGCAATGGCCCTGCCGCTTTTTGCTCTGCCTAACTTGGTGCCAGCGGTAGCAACGAAGAGTGCCCTTCTTACTTTCTTAGCAAATCTCGCAGGAATTCTTTAAGAATATGGCCGAGGTTTTGGGTTTTTATTGGTACCCTTATAGTTGCCATAGCTTATATTCCACAGATTATCCATATAGTTAGGAATCACTGCCCTTACGGGATAAGTGTTAATGCCTGGTTCCTGTGGCTGGTAGCCACCCTTTTAATATTTCCTCAAGCGCTCGCGAGCAAAAATAAAGTTTTTATTATTTTGCTTACAGTTCATGCTATCGCTATTTCGTTTATTCTTGTTTTTTCTTATTTCCACAGAAATAAGGTCTGCAGGAAGCACAAAAATTTTATAAGGTATTTGTCGGGCTGCGGAGATTCGAACTCCGACTAAATCCACCCCATGGACTCGTGCTGCCATTACACTACAGCCCGAAGTGAGGAATAAAATGATTATAACTTATAATCATTTTTTTTCGAACGCCCGCGCTGCAAGCTATGCTTAAATCCGTTTATTTAGCTTTTCTAATGATCTCTTTCAAACAACGGCTGCAAACTAATACTCTTTTTCCCTTTCTCCCAGCAGGCAGGCGGGAATCAGCAAGACGCGTCCACTGAAGGTTGGCTTTTTTCTTTTTCCAATTGGTGGGATTGAACTTACCGCGCAACTTACGTCGCGTCCCTCCCATTTTATAAGATTTTCCGCATTTGGTGCATTGTCTCATAGCTGAGGTTGTAGGTTATAGGTTGTGGGCTTTAGTGTCAACCGATGGCGGTTTCTTTGTAAGTTTTCTTATTGAAGTCCAGTTCGTAATATTTGATTGTATTGTCGTAATTGAGCTGGAGAATGATTGAGTTTTTCTCGGGAGCGATTTTAAAAGTCACTCGTCCGGAGACGGCACTTTTGGGCGGGATAGAATCAAAAGCGCCTATTGTTTCAACCGGTTTTATACTCTGGCCGCCGGCGGCAAGGTCAATAAGTTCAAAAAAATTTTGCGGTTGAATAGCACTGTAGGCTGTAGCTTCGCTTGTGAAAGCGCGGATGTGAACATCCACCCTTCCATCTCCTCTTTTGGAAATTGATTCAATCGTTAGTGTTATTTTTGTCTGTGGCTCGAGGAGCGGGCTTGATAAAGTTTCAAAGATAATAGCTGTGGGAATTACTGATATTTTTTCCTCTTTCAACATAAGAGGTTCCTCCCTTATGTCGGTTGAAGTGGCTTCGCTAATTACTTCACTTTCTTTTTTTGACATTTCAAGAGCCACTTCCAGATTTCTTACTTCATTCCGGAGAGTGTTTATTTCGTTAAGAACAAGGTAAAAGCCGACAAGGGTGAGAATTAGAAAAGTCAAAAAAATAAAGTAGATTGTTTTCTTCTTCCTCTTCATTGTGTTTATGAATTATATCATTTCTATCTTGTTGTTTCGCTACTAAACTAACTATATACGATCGTGATACATAAGTTTAGTAAGGTTATTTGTAGAGAAAAGAGTTAACAGTTAGAATAAGGTTATGGAATTGAAGTTGTTTCTTTACGTCATCATCGTTCTTTCGGCAGTGTTTCATGAATATGCCCATGCCTTTGTTGCTTATCGTTTGGGTGACACCACAGCAAAAGATGCTGGCCGGCTTACCCTAAATCCTTTGGTTCATTTGGACATATTTGGGACGGTAATTGTCCCGATCCTTTTGCTTTTTACTTCTGGGATTTTTGTGGGCTGGGCAAAGCCGGTTCCTTACAATCCTTATAATCTCCGCGACCAGCGTTACGGTTCGCTTAAGGTGGGCGCCGCTGGTCCCTTTTCAAACATCCTAATTGCCATTTTCATAGGTATCATCATCAGGTTCTTTGACATTTTTAATGTTGCTTCAGGCGTAGTGTCCCCCCTGTTTTTGCAGTTTTTAGGTCTTATTGTTTATGTGAATATTTTTCTTGCATTATTCAATCTCCTTCCCTTCCCGCCGCTTGACGGCTCAAAAGTGTTTGCCGACCTTTTTCCCCGTGCCTGGCGCAGCTTTATGCAGTTCGGCTTGTTGGGAATGTTTCTTGCTCTTTTTCTTGCTTTCTTTATTCTCCCGCCCATTGCCAACTTCCTTTTCTTTGTTATCGTAGGCAAAGGCTTTGTTTTTTAGTACCTTTTAGTACCGGTAGTACTTTTAGTATCTTTAATATTTAGTATCTTTAGTATCTTATTATCCCTTCTAAACCCTCCTAAATATTCGTCTATTATAAATGATTAATCATTTATAATGAACAAATTAAAGGTTAAAGAACTTTCTTACCTCTTTTTCTTTTGGAATGGTCGGTACTTTGAAGTAGCAAAGATGTCTGTCGATATTAATATCAAAAACAGAGCACAAGAATTCAAGTTCTTCAAAACAATTATAAGGCGCAACCCATACACTCTTCTGGAGGCGGTATAATCCCATCTCTTTAATTTTTTTTCGGAAAGCTTCGCTAGCTTTTCTCTGACGATTGGGGATATCATACATAACAATCCGCCACTGCCGGTCCCATTTCTTAGGAACCTTTAATTTCATTTCTTCCAGTTTGTATTGTCGAACTACCTTTTTGCCGAGATGAGAAAGAGTGATTTTCAGGGAGCCGTCTGGCATTTCTTTCCATTCAATAAGTTTCCTTTTGCGCAGTTCGGCTAGTTTCCGGGCCCGCTTTCTCGCCAGCTCTTTTGATTTTTCTCTGAAGTAGTATTTTACAATCGTTCGAAAAACAAACGGCGAGGTTGCCGCGGCCACTGTGATTAGGCCGATAGCGGCAATTTTGAGTAAGGTATCTTTGGTGAAGTTTGTATTTAACTTAAATCCGCGCGGCATATATGTATATTATAAAAGATTAATCAGTTATAATATACGGTGAAAAGGTTTATAATATCATTGAAAAGAAAGGAGAAAAGAAAGAAAAGGTAAGAGGATAAGTGATGGATAAGAGGATAAGTGGTGGAGGTGAAATTGACTTTTAGAAGGAATTTTGTAATCTATATGAGCTATGCCGACAGTTACCCAATTAATCAAAAAAGGTAGAAAGAGGCCGCTTAAGAAAACCAAGACGCCGGCTTTGGGTTTTTATTTCAATTCTTTGAAGAACCGGCCAGTGGACTCACCCTCCCCTTTCAAGCGAGGGGTCTGTCTTAAAGTTTTTACCACCACCCCTAAAAAGCCGAACTCAGCCCTAAGAAAAGTGGCACGAGTTCGCCTTACAAACGGTATGGAAGTAACAGCCTACATTCCAGGCGAAGGCCACAACCTTCAGGAACATTCAGTGGTTCTTGTGCGCGGCGGTCGGGTCAAAGACTTGCCGGGCGTCCGTTATCATATCGTAAGAGGCGTTTTAGATACGCAAGGGGTGGAAGGCAGGAAACAGCAGCGGTCGAAATATGGAGCAAAAAAACCGAAACAATAAATTAGGCGAGTCGTCTACTTAATTACCTTAAGGTAACTCGCGTTCCGTCTGTAACTTAGGGAGTAACCTTTTCAATCTAAAGATTTTAGGATACAGTTCAAGTTATGCGTAAAAGAAGCTCTTACAAGAAGCACGAACACAAACCAGATTATGTTTACGGCCGGATCGATACGAGCCGCTTTATTAACTATCTTATGAAAGCCGGCAAAAAAACCGTTGCCGAGAAGATTTTTTACGACGCTTTAGAATCAATTAAAAATAATACTAAACAAAACCCCATTGAAGTCTTTGAGCAAGCGATTAAAAATGCTTCTCCTATGTTTGAAGTGCGTTCCCGTCGCATCGGCGGTGCGAATTATCAAATTCCCCAGGAAGTTTTGCCCAACCGTCAGTTTTTTCTTGCCACTCACTGGATAATTAATGCGGCCAGAAAAAGGAAGGGTAAACCAATGAGTAAGAAATTAGCTGAAGAGCTGATTGCCGCCGCAAAAAACGAAGGGGAAGCAATTAAGAAAAAACAAGATACTCACCGTATGGCTGAAGCTAATCGAGCTTTTGCCGGTTTCTTAAGGAAAAACGTTAGAAGCTGATTTAGGGAGATTAAACACGGATTAACACGGATTGAAGGTATGCCACGTTTATACCCAATAGAAAAAGTTCGTGATATCGGCATTATTGCGCATATTGATGCCGGAAAGACAACGGTGACGGAGCGGATTCTTTTTTATACCGGCGTTTCCCATAAAATCGGCGAGGTGCACGAAGGGACGGCGATTATGGACTGGATGGAGCAAGAACGGGAGCGGGGGATTACCATTACCGCGGCCGCCACTACTTGTTTTTGGGTACCGACTTATCTTAGCAAAGAACAAAGTTCAAATCGCAAAACGTATGAACATCGCATTAACATTATTGATACGCCCGGCCACATTGATTTTACAGTTGAAGTCAAGCGTTCGCTTCGAGTTTTAGATGGGGCAGTGGTTGTTTTTGACGGCGTAGCAGGAGTTGAGCCTCAGTCAGAAACCAACTGGCACTACGCTGATGAATACAAAGTTCCCCGCCTGTGCTTTATTAACAAACTTGACAGGACTGGCGCGAGCTTTGAAGGAAGTTTTAAGTCAATACTTGAACGACTTACTCCAGCCGCCGTGCGGCTCCAAATTCCAATCGGCCTAGAAGACAGTTTTGAAGGAGTAATTGATTTACTAACCCGCAAAGCCTACAGATTTGAAGGTGAGAAAGGCGAGCGAGTGATTGAAGGCGAGGTACCCCCAAATCTTAAAGAGGAAGTTGAGACAAAACGTCATGAACTCATTGAGAAGATTGTCGAACAAGACAGTACTCTTACCGACCTTTATTTAGAAGGTAAGGAGCCTGATGTGGAGAGTTTAAAAAAGGTTTTGCGGAGGGCAACGATTGATAATACTTTAGTTCCTGTTCTTTGCGGTTCGGCATTAAAAAACAAAGGTATTCAGCTTTTACTTGATGCTGTTTTAGATTATCTGCCCGCACCAACTGACCTGCCTGGAGTTAGAGGCTTAAATCCGAAAACTCATAAAGAAGAAACGCGTCATGCTGATGATAACGAACCATTCTCAGCTCTTGCTTTTAAGGTTGCTTCTGATCCCTATGTTGGCACCCTTACGTTTTTTAGAGTTTACTCCGGCACAATAAAGCGGGGCACTTACATTTTGAACGCCACTAAGGATTTTCAGGAAAGAGTCGGCCGAATAGTTCGGCTTCATGCCAACCATCGAGAAGAAGTGGAGGAAATTTACGCTGGCGATATTGGTGCTTTAGTGGGGCTTAAAGATACCACCACGGGTGATACTTTAACCGATCCTGAACATCCGCTTATCTTTGAGAAAATAGCTTTCCCTGAGCCTGTTATCTCAGTAAGGATTGAACCTAAAACCAAAGCTGACCAGGAGAAAATGGGTATTGCCCTCCGACGTTTAAGCGAGGAGGACCCTACTTTTCGAGTGGGCAGCGATCCAGAGACCGGCGAAACCATTATCTCGGGTATGGGCGAGCTTCATCTGGAAATTATTGTAGACAGGATGAAACGGGAATTTAAAGTTGAAGCTAATGTTGGTCGACCCCAGGTGGCCTATCGCGAAACTATCAGAGTGCCAGCTGAGGCGGAAGGGAAATATATCCGTCAATCAGGCGGTCGCGGTCAGTACGGTCATGTTTGGCTCCGGCTTGAACCTCTGGAGCGGGGCAAGGGGTTTGAATTTGTTGATGCGATAAGGGGCGGCATTATTCCTAAGGAATTTATTCCCGCCGTAGAGAAAGGAGTTCGGGAAGCAATGGAAAAAGGCGTTTTAGCTGGTTATCCCCTTACTGACATTAAAGTCACTCTTTATGATGGTTCGTTTCATGAAGTGGATTCATCAGAGATTGCTTTCAAGATTGCTAGTGCGATAGCTACTCAAGAAAGTGCCCGCCACGGCCAACTTATTCTTTTGGAACCCATTATGAAAGTTCAGATTATTGTACCGCTTGAATTTTTGGGGGAAGTGACCGGAGATGTAAATTCCAAGCGCGGCAAAATTAAATCAATAGGTGAGCGGGGAACAATCAGATTAATTGACGCCCTCATCCCCCTCTCGGAAATGTTTGGTTACTCAACAACGCTTCGTTCCATGACTCAAGGCCGGGGCTCATTCAACATGGAATTCTCACATTATGAAGAAGTTCCTCCCAACATCGCTCAAACTATAATTGAAGGAAAGAAAAAATGATCCCCAACGCCTAAAGCAAGAAACCGCAGGCTCAATAGACTTGATGAAGGATTGTTGAGGCTTGCTTCAATCTAAGTCTCGCTGGTTTGACTCTTAATTTCTATCACTTGCTTTCTTGAAGGGGGCTGGGATATTGCCGCCGTTAGAAACCCTTAGCAGAAAAATTTTTTCTGTTCTGCACTAATATGGTATAATAGGCAGTAAAATTCTATGCCCTAGTAATATCCAGCCTAACTAAGACAGACCCTTAACGATGTTGACATATTTTACCCCTTAGTTAATAATTGGAGTTACGTTGTAAAAAATAGGTCGATAGTAGACTAATGACGGCTGACTAATAACTAATAGTCAGAAATCATGAGTCATAAGTTATAAGTCAAAAATATATGGCAGAAAAAGAAAAATTTGAGAGAACCAAACCTCACCTAAATGTCGGTACCATTGGTCATGTTGACCACGGTAAGACTACTCTGACCGCGGCGATTACTCACGTTCTTCACTTAAAAGGTCTCATTAAAAAAGAAGAAACAGTTGAACAGATTGATAATGCTCCTGAGGAAAAAAAGCGGGGTATTACCATTGCTCTTCACCATTCGGAGTATGAATCAGAGAAGCGTCACTACGCTCACATTGATGCTCCGGGGCATGCTGACTACATCAAAAACATGATTACCGGCGCCGCCCAGATGGATGGGGCGATACTGGTAGTCTCGGCAGCTGATGGGCCGATGCCCCAGACGAGGGAACACATTCTTCTTGCCCGTCAGGTTGGCGTGCCAGCTATTGTCGTCTTTTTAAACAAAGTTGACATGGTAGACGACGCTGAACTTATTGACCTTGTTGAGTCCGAGATTCGTGAACTTCTTAAGAAATATGAGTTTCCGGGCGATGAGGTGCCGATTATACGCGGTTCCGCTCTAAAAGCTCTTGAGGTGAAATCTGCTGATGACGAAGCGGCAAAGCCAATTTTGGATTTAGTCAAAGCTATTGATGATTACATTCCCGAACCGATAAGAGAAGTTGACAAGCCGTTTTTAATGCCGATTGAAGACGTTTTCTCAATCGAAGGACGGGGAACAGTGGTTACCGGTAGGATTGAAAGAGGAACGATCAAACTAAACGAAGAAGTTGAGGTAGTAGGACTCCGTCCTACCCAGAAAACAGTGGTAACCGGCATTGAAATGTTTCAGAAGACACTTGAGGAAGGACGGGCTGGTGACAACGTAGGCATTTTACTTCGCGGTATTAAAAAAGAAGACGTGGAGCGCGGTCAGGTTGTAGCCAAACCAGGGACGGTGACCCCCCATACTGAATTTGAATCAGAGGTATATGTGCTTTCCAAAGAAGAAGGGGGAAGACATACGCCGTTTTTCAAGGGCTATAAACCCCAGTTTTATATAAGAACAACCGACGTAACTGGGGAAGTGGATTTGCCAGAAGGGATTGAGATGGTGATGCCCGGCGATACCGTCAAACTTTCTATTAAGTTGATTTCGCCGGTTGCCCTTGAAGAGAAGCAACGTTTCGCTATCAGAGAGGGAGGGAAAACAGTTGGTGCTGGCGTTGTTACAAAAATCACCAAATAATCATTGGTGCGATTAATATGACGTATAAAAAAGAGGAACAGCCTACCACCGAAAGGTTGAGGTTGCGGGTAAAAGCTTACGATGCGAAGCTCATTGATTCTTCGGTAAAGCAGATTATTGAAGCTATCCGTCGCCAGGGCGGCGAAGTCGTCGGTCCCATTCCTCTCCCTACTGAAGTGAGACGTTATACCGTCAATCGTTCCCCTTTTGTTCATAAAAAATCCAAAGAGCAATTTGAGATGCGAGTGCATAAACGCTTGATTGATATCCCAAATCCCAGTCAGAAAATAGTAGAGTCGCTTACAGATTTAAATTTACCCGGAGGGGTTGACGTGGAAATTAAGACAGGTTAGGATAGTAGGGCCTAGGCAGATACTCAATATTTTCAACAAAACAATCCGCCTGAGGCGGATTGTTTTGGTATCGGTTTGTTGGTCCTTTAAGTTCTTGCCTGGGGTAGGCTAGTGGTCTAATAAGTCCTATGACAAAGATAATAGCTAAAAAACTCAAAATGACCCAGATTTGGAAAGATGAACGAGTGACACCAGTTACGGTTTTGGAGTTTGTCGAAAGTTTGGATTTTTTGAAAGAACTAAAGGTCGGCGACAAACTTCAGGTTTCCGGCATAAGCAAAGGTAAGGGTTTTCAGGGTGTGGTGAAACGCCACAGATTCAGTGGCGGACCAAAAAGCCATGGTCAGAAAGATCGTCTCCGGGCACCAGGCTCAATTGGTCCAACTGCCCCTCAGCGGGTTGTGAAGGGCCGGAAAATGGCCGGTCATATGGGCACAAAGCGGGTGACGGTCAAAAATCTTGAAGTGGCGGCAGTGAAACCAGAAGAGAAAATTTTAATGGTCAAAGGCGCGGTTCCGGGAATGCGGGGGGCGGAGGTTGAAATCAAAAGTATCAAGCACCAAACACCTCACAATGATTAAAATCATAAATCACAAACGCTTAAGATTGGTCATTTGGAACTTGTTTGGACTTTGGAGTTTGTAATTTGTAATTTTATGACAATGGATGTTTATGATAAAACAAACAAAAAGGTAGGTACGATTGAAGTGTCCGATCAAGTATTCAAGGCAGGGTGGAATCCGGCTTTGGTCCATCAGGTTTTAGTAGCCCAGATTGCCAATCGGCGAAAATCGCTTGCCAGCACCAAAGACCGGAGCGAAGTTCGGGGCGGCGGCAGAAAACCATGGCAGCAGAAAGGTTTGGGTCGGGCAAGACATGGCTCAATTCGCTCCCCCTTGTGGCGGGGCGGCGGCGTCACTCACGGACCAAGACCGGAAAAAAATTATGGCAAAAAAGTCAATAAAAAAATGAAACGAGCTGCGATTCATTCAGTGCTTTCTAAAAAAGCGGCTGACGGTGAAATTAAAATTATTGAAGATTTAAATTTACCAGATTACAAAACCAAAGGTTTAGCAGCGCTTCTTAAGAATTTTTTCCAAAAGAGACCGTCTTTACTTATTGTTCCGGCAAAAGGCAATAAAAACATATTTCGGGCAGCGAGGAACATTCCCAAAATAAAAGTTTTAGAGCCTGCTTATTTGAATGTTTATGACGGTTTGGCGCATAAGTATATTTTTTTTGAAAAAGAAGCAATAAAAGAAATATTATGACAGTAATAAAAAAAATCTGGGTTAGTGAAAAAGCCACTGCGGCAAAAAAGAACAATCAATATCTGTTTTTAGTTGAAGCAAGAGTTAATAAAAATGAGATTAAAAAAGAGATAAGCCGCAAATACGGTGTCAAAGTAGAGGCGGTAAACATTATTAACATAAAAGGGAAAGAAAAAAAGTTTGGAAGACACCTCAGCCGCCGCCCTTCATTAAAGAAGGCGGTGGTAACCTTAAGCCCCGGTCATAAGATAGAAATTACCTAAACCATGAGCAAGCTTGCTAAAGTTAAACCAATTAAGAAGTTGCTTATTCGTTTGCCAAAAAGGGCCGGTCGCGGCTCAAGCGGCAGAATTACCATGCGTCATCAAGGCGGGGGGCATAAAGCTCTTTACCGGCTCGTGGATTTTAAACAGGACAAAGTTGGGATAAAAGGACGAGTGGAAGCAATTGAATACGACCCCTACCGTACTGCTTTTATTGCCCGTATTTTATATGGTGATGGCGAAAGGCGGTATATTCTTGCTCCCCAAAATCTTAAAATTGGTGATGAAATTATGACCGGTAATGATGTTCCTTTTACCGTAGGTATGAGAACGCCTTTGAAGAGGATTCCTATCGGTACTTATGTTTATAACGTTGAGCTTCAGCCAGGAAAAGGCGGAAGTCTCGGTCGTTCGGCTGGATCATCGCTTCAGGTTTTGGCAAACGAAGACGGCTACACCCACCTTAAAATGCCTTCCGGCGAGGTAAGAAAAGTACTTTGGGATTCTTATGCTTCTATTGGTCAGGTTTCCAATCCCGATCACAATTTAAAAGTTTTTGGTAAAGCTGGTCGCTCTCGGCATCTTGGCATAAGGCCTACTGTTCGGGCATCAGCCATGAATCCGCGCGAACATCCCTATGGCGGCGGTGAAGGGAAGGCTAAACGCGGCACAAGGCGGCCCAAAACAAAGTGGGGTAAAATTACCGGCGGCCGCAAAACGAGAAAAAGAAAAAAATGGTCGGACAAGCTAATCATTAAACGTCGGAAATGACAGCTTAGTTACAATCTAATTACAACAGAGTTACTACCTGATTGCAGCGTCTAATTTAGAGTAACTTCTAATAACTAAGTAGTAATTAAGTTGCAATAATAATCATGACAAGATCGCTCAAAAAAGGTCCTTACGTTGACCCGAAACTCTTAAAAAAGATTTCAAGATTGAGGCCTGATGACAAGACGGTTATTAAAACTTGGTCACGGGATTCGGAGATTGCGCCTGAGATGGTAGGCTTTGTGTTTGGCGTTCACAACGGCAAGGACTTTGTGGAGGTTAAAATTACTGAAGATATGGTTGGTCACCGTTTGGGCGAGTTTGCGCCGACCCGGAAATTCTTGCGCCACGGCGGTAAAATCCAGCGAGAATTAGAGCAGAAAGCAAAAGAAGCAGAATCCCGCTAACTAGGACTTATCTGAATTGGACTAATTTTGGACTTATGAAACAGACAATCACTGCAAAATTGAAATACTTGAATATTGCGCCTAGAAAGGTACGCTTTATAGCCGATGTTATCAGGGGGCTTCCGGCCAGCGAAGCAGAGGCCCAGCTAATGTTAGCCAGCCGCAGGCCGAGTGTGCCGCTTTTGAAACTTCTCCGGTCGGCCATTGCCAATGCTAAGAATCAGCAGGTTCCGGCGGAAAAACTTTACGTCAAGGAAATTAGAGTTGATAAAGGGCCGGTGCTCAAACGTTATATGCCGCGGGCTTACGGTCGGGTCAGTTTGATTGAAAAAAAGACAAGTCATGTTACTCTCACTTTGGGAGTTTCCGAGGAACTGAAGGCGCCGAGATTTGTCATTCAAGCAAAACCGAAGAAAAAAAGACAAACTAAGCCTCTCCAAAGAGCAAAAGAAGAAAAAGAAGAACTTAAGGAGAAACAAAAACCCGCACCAGAACTAAGGAAGGTTGAAGAAAGGCCCGGCTTTTTCCGTCGAGTATTTAGAAGAAAAGCGGTGTCGTAATCCGAATATCACGAATAAAAGCAAATAACGCCAATTCGCATTATTGGAAACAAATTAGCATTATTAGCAAATAATCCATGGCCCAGAAAACAAAACCAAACTCATTTCGTTTAGGCATTACTAAACCTTGGGCAAGCCAGTGGTTCTTTAGGCGCAGCCGTCGGTTTTTTATAGAGGAAGATTATTTGATTAGGCAAGTGATTAAGAAAAAAATTCTTGGAGCCGGTCTTGACTCCATTGGTATTGAAAGAGCGGGCGAGATGATTCGGGTGACTATCCGTTCCACCCGGCCAGGACTTATCATTGGTCGAGGTGGCAAAGGGATTGAAGAGCTGAAAAATGAGCTTATAAAAGCAATCGCATCTTTGCGTCGCAAAAATAATATCTCACAGTATTTCACTTTAAATCTCGACGTGGAGGAGATAAAACGGCTTGAAATTTCGGCGGCGGTGTTGGCTCAGCAGATAGCATCTGACATAGAAAAAAGGATTCCTTATCGGTTGGTTTTGAAAAGCCATCTTGAACTTATAAGGCAAAATCGGGGGGTGAGGGGTGCAAAAATTAAAGTAGCCGGCCGTTTGGACGGCGCCGAGATTGCCCGGAAAGACTCACTCCATTTTGGTCAGATGCCGCTTCAGACCCTGCGGGCAAACATTGACTACGGCGAGGCCACCGCCTTTACTACTTACGGCACAGTTGGGATAAAAGTGTGGCTTTATAAAGGCGAAACCTTCAATGATGAGAAGTTAGAATCTAGAAAATAGTATTTAATAGTTTTTCTTCTACATTCTAAATACTAGATACTAAATAATAAAAATAATAAAGTTATGCTGCAGCCAAAAAAACAAAAATACAGAAAAATGCAGAAAGGCCGTTCACGGAAGCGTCTAAAGGAAACAAGGGGGGTTAACTTAAGCTTCGGTCGGTTTGGTATTCAGGCCACTACGCCGGCTTGGCTTACGGCAAATCAGATAGAAGCTGCCCGTAAAGCCATTACCCGCTCTTTAAAAAGAGAAGGTAAGGTTTGGATTCGCATTTTTCCTGACAAACCCGTTACTAAACTGCCTCCGGAAGTCACGATGGGCGGAGGTAAGGGTGATGTTGATCACTACGTGGTACCAGTAAAGCCTGGGCGAATTCTTTTTGAAATTGACGGCGTAGCCGAGGATGCCGCTTTTCGGGCATTGCGTATGGCCGGTCATAAATTGCCAGTTAAAACTAAAATTATTACAAAATGAAGAAGAAGGAATTGGAAAAATTTAAAAATAAAACCCTGGCCGAGCTTGATAAGGAAATTAGTGATTATCGGGAACGTCTCGCAAATCTCAAAGTGGATTTATCGTTGGGTAAGGTTAAGAATATTAAGGAAGTACAAGCGGTGAAGAAAAGTATTGCTCAATTACTAACCATTAAGAGATTAAAGCAACAAAAGTAACATGAGAAAATTTCAGGGCACAGTTGTGTCAGATAAAATGTTCAAAACCAGAGTGGTGGCAGTAGAGCGTCTTAAGAAACACAGACGTTATGGCAAGTATTACAGAGTTACTAAAAGGTATAAGGCTCATGATGAGAAGAATGAATATAAAGTTGGCGATAAGGTTATTATTCAAGAGACAAGGCCGTTGTCAAAGGAAAAAAGATGGAAAATAGTCCAAAAAATAACCTGATGCTAACAACGCGAATTTTGCGAACACCGCAAATAAATTCGTAGATTAGCATTGGGGTATTAGCATATGATTCAAGAACGTTCCATTTTAAAAGTTACAGATAATTCGGGAGCCAAAATTGTTCGCTGCTTCCGGGTTTTGGGTGGCAGTCGACGCCGCTATGCCCGGGTTGGCTATATTATTGTGGCTTCTGTCCAGATTGCTGAACCTCGCAAAGCCGTGAAGAAGAAAGATATAGTAAAGGCGCTTGTGGTGCGAACGAAGAGTCCTATCCGCAGGGCCGACGGTTCTTATCTTCGCTTTGATGACAATGCGGTAGTTCTTATTGATAAGAAGGAACCTCGGGCAACAAGAATTTTCGGTCCCATTCCAAGAGAAATTAAGGAGAAAGGTTATGATACAATCGCCTCTTTGGCAGAGGAGCTTGTGTAAAACTACCGACATCCAAAAGATACCAAACAAACGTTTTCTTATATTCGTACCAAATTCGTAATTTGTAGCGAGAATCATGAAGATTAAAAAAGGCGATACAGTAAAAGTTTTAACTGGGAAAGACAGAGGCAAGACCGGCAAGGTTATTAAGGTTTATCCAAAAAAAGGGAAAGTTACAGTTGAAGGAGTCAATGTCTACAAGAAACACACCCGGCCGAGGCGACGGGGTGAGAAAGGAGAGATTGTTTCAGTGGTGCGGCCGATGGATGCTTCAAACGTTATCTTAGTTTGTCCGAAATGCAACAAACCGACACGTTCTGGCTGTCGCTTTGAAGGAAACAAAAAGGTTAGATATTGCAAAAAGTGTAATGCCGAAATTTAAAATTACTGAAAAATTAGAAAAAATTGTTGTAAATGTTGGAGTAGGCAGATTAAGACAGCAAGCCGGATTCGAAGATAAAATTCTACCGGCTATTGAAGAGGAGGTGGCAATGATAACTGGTCAGAAGCCAGTGAGGCGTCAGGCTAAAAAATCAATTGCCGGTTTTAAGATCAGGGCGGGAGATGTGGTAGGACTCCAGGTTACTCTTCGCGGTAAGAGAATGGAGGATTTCTTAAAGAGGGTAATAAGCTTTGTTTTGCCGAGGGTCAAGGATTTTCGGGGCATAGATTTAAAAAATATTGATGGCAGCGGCAATTTGAATATCGGCTTTAGGGAACAGTTTGTTTTTCCGGAAATAGCGGCTGAGAAATCAAAAGTAAATTTCGGTCTGCAGGTTACTCTGGTTACTTTAGCCAAAACAAGAGATGAAGCAATTGATTTTTACCGCTCAATTGGAGTACCATTAAAGACCGGAATTCCAAGCACCAGGCACCAGATTACAAGCAAATCCTAAGGTAATAACCAAAACCACAAAGTACAAAACATTTGGAATTTATTTAGGATTTGGAATTTTAAATTAATAATCAATGGCAAAAACATCAGTTATAGCTCGAGCAAAGAAAAAGCCTAAGTTCCCAACCAGACTGGTAAGGCGATGTTTTCGCTGCGGTCGGGCAAGAAGTTATATGAGAGATTTTAATTTATGCCGAATATGTTTTCGGGAGCTTGCCAGTCGGGGCGAAATCCCCGGTATCAAAAAATCGTCATGGTGATAGGGATCCATAAGTCCTATTTGGTCCAATAAGTCTATTATGTACATAGATTTACTTACTAAAATCAAAAATGCCCAAAATGCGGGTAAAAAATCATTAAAAGTGCCGTACACAAAAAACAACCAGGCAGTGGTTGAGATTTTAGAGAATTTTGGTTTTCTAAAAAAAGCGGAAACCAAAGGCAGATCTTTTAAAAAGATTATAGAAATTCAGCTCAATCCCGAGCGTCCAATCCACGGGATAAGGTTTTTAAGTCGTCCCTCGTTAAGGCGCTACGGAGGTTATCGTGAGTTTAAGCGGGTCAAGGGGGGCAGCGGTCTTATGGTTGTTTCAACACCCAAAGGCATTTTGACTGGTGATAAGGCGCGGCAAGAAAAAGTGGGAGGGGAGTTGCTATTTGAGATATGGTAAGGGATTAGCTTTTGGCTTGAAAATTTAAATATGAGCAAGATAGGTAAAAAGCCACTTAAAATACCAGAAGGAGTAACGATAGTAATTGATGAGGATAAAATTTCCGTGAAAGGTCCCAAAGGCGAACTTAACGTTCCCCGACTTTCTTATGTTTTACCCCGTTTTGATGAGTCGGCGAAAGAGCTTCGATTTGAACTTCAGGCAACAAAGAAGCAGAAGCAGGCGCAAAGCAATTGGGGAACGTTTAGAGCAAAGGTCGCCAATGCTCTAGAAGGAGTAACTAAAGGATTTGAAAAAACTTTGATTCTTGAGGGTGTTGGCTACCGCATTACAAAGGACGGCGATAACCTTGTTATGAATTTGGGGTTTTCCCATCCTGTGAAATATAATGCTAAACCAGGGGTTTCTTTTGAAGTGGAGAAAAATAATATTTTAAAAGTCAAAGGTATTGACAAAGAACTTGTCGGTCAGGTAGCGGCGGAAATCCGCAACATTGAGAAAGCCGAGCCTTACAAAGGCCGAGGATTCCGTTACGAGAATGAAGTTATTCGCCGCAAGGCCGGCAAGAGGGCAGTTGCAGCAAGTGGTAGCACAACTTAGTTTATGAAAGACAGGAAACTCTTAAATGAAATCAGAAGAAGAAGAAAACGGCGGGTGAGAGCTAAGGTGCGAGGAACTTCTTTAAAGCCGCGACTTTCTGTTTTTAGAAGTCATAATCACATTTACGTCCAACTAATTGATGACTCAACAGGTAGAACTTTAGCTTCCGCTTCCTCTTATCACATAAAAGGCAAAGAAAGAAAAAGTGATTTAGCTAAGAAAGTTGGCGAGGCAATTGCCGAGAAAGCAAAAGAGTTGGGTATAAGGAAAGCAGTTTTTGATCGAGGTGGTTATCGTTTTCACGGTCGGATAAGACAGGTTTACGAAGGAGCAAAGAGCAAAGGGTTAAATTTTTAATATGGGCAAAGATTTAAATAAAAGTGACAAAAAAGAATTTCAAGAAAAGACGCTTGAGGTAAGAAGGGTGACCAGGGTTGTTGCCGGCGGTAAGCGTTTTAGCTTCAGAGCCAGCGTAGTTGTCGGCGACCGTAAGGGAAGAGTTGGTTTTGGCGTAGAGAAAGGTCTTGATGTTGCCCAAGCGGTGGCTAAAGCTAAGATCGAGGCAAAGAAAAATTTAATTTCCATACCCCTTAAAGATAATCGTACTATTCTTTATGATGTGGAAGGAAAGTATGGAGCGGCAAAAGTGCGTCTTAAGCCCGCCCCCCCTAACCACGGTCTTATTGCTGGCGGACCATTAAGAGTCATTCTTGAGCTTGCTGGTGTCAGTGATATCTCGGCTAAAATTTTAGGACGGACTACAAATAAAATAAACAATGCCAGAGCAACCATCGAAGCTCTGAAGAGCTTTAAATCCTACTCCCTAAGCAAGAAATCCCAAACAAATTCCAATGATCAAAATCCAAAAAGTTGAAGGGTGTTTTGAATTTCAAATTTGAAACTTTAATATTGTTTGTGATTGGGAATTGGTGGGGGTTAGATAATTAAATTTTATGCAATTACATCAAATACAACTGATAAGTAAGAAGAAAAAGAGGAAACGTATCGGTAGGGGCGGCAAGCGCGGTACTTATTCCGGGCGTGGCCAAAAGGGTCAGCGGGCGCGAGCTGGTCATCGTATTAGGCCGGCTGAGCGTGACCTTTTGCTTCGGATTCCGAAACTTCGAGGTATAAAAAACAAACCAAGGAGACCGAAAGCCGTGGTTTTGAACGTCGGTGAGCTTACCAAATGGGCGGAGGACGGATTGCTCAACAAAAAAATTCTCCTAAAGAAAAAGTTAATTAAGGAGGCCAGCAAGCCGGTGAAGATTTTAGGCAAAGGCGATTTGAAAGCAACGTTTATTGTGGAAGGACTTGCCGTTTCCGCTAAAGCTAAAGAAAAAATCTTGAAAGCTGGTGGTAAAATAAAATAAGACCAAATACGTCCAATTGATTCAATAGGACTTATGCAAAAGATCATCCAAGTATTTAAAATTCCAGACCTGAGAAATAAAATTCTTAAGGTTGTTTTTTGGCTTCTTGTGTTCCGGCTTTTTGCAGCAATACCTATTCCGGGCATTGATGCGGTGCGTCTTAATGAATTTTTCTCTTCCAATCAGCTTTTCGGATTTTTGCATATTTTCTCGGGCGGCGGCTTGGCAAATTTATCAGTGGTGATGCTTGGAGTGGGTCCCTACATTACCGCCGTAATTATTATGCAACTTTTAACAATTATCTTTCCAAATCTTAAGAAAGCTTATTATGAAGAAGGTGCTGAAGGTCGTGCTAAGTTCAACCGTTATTCCCGCTACCTTACCGTACCCCTTGCCGCCCTCCAGGCCTATGGATTTTTAAACCTTTTAATTGCCCAGAAGGTTCTTGCCCCCCTTTCTTTCTTAGGGCTTATAAGCAATGTGGCTGTGATTACGGCCGGAAGCGTATTTTTAATGTGGATTGGTGAGCTTATATCCGAATACAAAATCGGCAACGGCATTTCTCTTATAATTTTCGCAGGTATTGTTGCCTCTCTGCCTCAAATAATTTCTTCAACTATTATTACTTACACACCGGCAGTTTTGCCTACTTACATTGCTTTTGTGATTTTAAGCGTGATTGTTATTGCCGGCATTGTTTTCGTAAATGAAGGCGAAAGGAAAATCCCTGTTACCTACGCTAAACAAGTCCGGGGTCACAAGCTTTACGGCGGCGTCTCAAGCTACCTCCCCCTTAAGGTGAACCAAGCCGGCGTGATTCCTATAATTTTTGCGATTTCCATTCTGCTTTTCCCGCAGTTTATTGCTCAAGCGGTGTCAATTTTTTCGCCAGAGCTCTCTTTACGTCTTAATAATTTAGTTATCAGATTTTTCAACAACATCTTTTTCTACAGCGTTCTTTACTTTATTCTAGTTGTGGTCTTCACCTACTTTTACACAGCGATTACTTTTGACCCCACCGAGATTTCCAAAAATCTTCAGCGTTCAGGCGGCTTTATTCCCGGCACAAGACCAGGCGAGGCAACTGCTCAGATTATTTCTCAGGTGGTTCGTCGGACCACTTTATTCGGAGCCTTGTTTTTGGGGGCGATTGCTATCCTTCCTAACATCACCCAAATTTTAACTGGCATTCAGGCTCTTACTCTTGGCGGCACTGCCCTTTTAATTGTGGTAGCCGTTGCCCTGGAAGTGATGAAGCAGCTAGAATCCCAGCTTTTGGTCCGCGAATATGAAGGGATTTTATAAACTTCTTTAAGCTTATCTAAACTCTTTAGATAAAATTATTCTATGTCCAAACAAGCCGTAATTATTTTTGGGTCGCCGGGGGCGGGCAAGGGAGCGCAGGCTGACCTTATTGCAGACGTTTTTGGTTTAATTCATATTGATACCGGCAAAATTTTGCGGTCAATTTTTTCCGACCCGCTGGAGATGCGAAAACCGGTGGTCAAGCGCGAGAAGAAAATTAATGATGCCGGCATTTTAAATACGCCGAGCTGGGTAGTCAGGATTATTAAGAGTCGGATTCGAGCAGTGGTGAAGATAGGTTACGGCTTAGTGTTGAGCGGTTCGCCACGGACGTTGTACGAGGCAGAAAGGATAGTTCCTTTCCTCGAGCAATTGTTAGGTAAGAAAAATCTTAAATTCTTTCTTCTCAAGGTGCCTTTTAATGTGGCGGCGAAACGCAATCGTAGCCGCCTTATCTGCACTACCTGCTACCGCTCGCTTTTAACCCAGTATTATCCGACTGAAAATCCAAAGAGATGTCCGGTCTGTGCTGGTATTTTGAAGCGTCGGCCTGACGATGATCCAGTTAAGTTTAAGACGCGCTGGGGACAGTACCTTGAGCGAACGAAGCCTGTATTGAAATATGTGCGCCGCCGCGGTTACCATATTATAAACATTGACGGTAGGCCGGCGCCTTATAAAGTTCATCAGGCAATAGTGAAGAAACTCGGACTGAAATGAACATTCGTTTGAAGACCGACAACGACCTTCAAATTTTGCGTCAGTCAGGAAGAATTCTCGCTTCGGTTCTCGAAATTTTAAAAAGCTCAGCTAAAGCGGGTGTGAAACTTTCGTATTTGGACGAACTCGCCCGAAAATTAATCAAAGAAGCGGGCGCTAAATCCGCTTTTTTAGGATACAAGCCAGCAAGAAATAAAAAGCCATACCCCGCCGTCATTTGCACTTCTATAAACGAAGTGATTGTTCACGGTCTTCCCACTGATTACGAATTAAAAAAAGGCGACGTTTTGAAAATTGATTTAGGCGTTGATTATAAAGGATATATTACTGATGCGGCGGTAACAGTAGCTATCCCACCTATTTCAGCCGAAGCAGAGAAATTAATCGCCGCCACCAAAGAATCTCTGGAAGAAGCGATAAAAGTTATGAAACCAGGTAATCACTTGGGTGATATCGGCGCCGCAGTGGAAAAAACAGTAAGCCGTGCCGGTTTTCAAGTAATTAGAAATCTTACTGGTCACGGTGTTGGTTTTGAGCTTCATGAAGATCCGGATATTTACAACTTCGGTGAAGTAGGGGAGGGGATAGAGCTTAAATCGGGAATGGTGCTTGCCGTTGAACCAATGGCAGCGATTTCGACCTCGCGCGTCATTCAACAGCCAGATGAAAGTTTTATCACCGAAGACAAAAGCCAATCCGCCCACTTTGAACACACTATTGCAATCACGGCTACTGGTCCGGAAGTTTTGACTAGACTGTGATTTAGCTGATTTTCTACTGAATTCACGATCGTGAATTCAGTAGAAATAGCCCGCATCACTCTGTTTACGATCGTAAACAGAGTGATGCATTTTTATATTCTCCAAAGCTAATCCTATTTGCAACCGCCAATGGCGTATCTATTAACTTCGTAAGTCAATAAGTCAAAAAACAGCCAGCCCCCATTTTATTAGACAGGAGGGATTGCGGGTTGAGCGATACCTTTACTCCTCGTTTGAATTTTTTGTGTTTTTCTACTGAATACGCGATCGCGTTTGGGGTAGAAAAATTGATGGTACCACGGGTCTACCGTGTTGGCACTACTAAGGATGGCAGTGCTTTGTAGTGTTTTAAATTCAAAAATGAACCGGGCCAAAGGAGTGTTGGTAGAGTAACCAAGCCAACGGTTATTAGCAAACTGCTAATTACCGTGGCAGCATTAAGGAAATCAAACATTCCTTAATTTATCCCCTGCTTAGGTGTAGGGTTATTCAGTTTTTGGCTTCTGCCAGCTTGCGAAGTTGCAATCAGGGTAGCGGGAACAGCCGTAGAAGAGGCGGCTGCGTTTGGTGCGGCGGCGGATTACTTCGCCCTCGGTACATTTCGGGCATTTCATCGTTTCACCGTTGTCATTAGTCAATTTGTTATTAGTCATTTGGAGCGATTTGGTGTTTTTACAGTCTGGGAAGCCAGTGCAGGCAAGGAATTTGCCAAACCGGCTGGTTTTAATGACCATCAGCTTGCCGCATTTATCGCAAACCTCATTGCTTTTTTCTTCTTTTACTAAATCTTTTTTAGAGACCTCCTTATATTTTGTTTCCAGGTGTTTCGAAAACGGCTCGTAGAATTCCCGAATCACCCTTTGCCATTTTTTCTTCCCTGCGGCGATTTTATCCAAATCCTCTTCCATGTAAGCGGTAAATTTAATGTCAACTATTTTGGGAAAATGTTCGGTTAAAACCCTGTTTACGAGCTCACCAATTTCTGTTGGTTCAAATCGCCGCTCCTCGTTTTTTTGAACATAATTTCTCTGTTGAATCACCGAAATAATCGGCGCGTAAGTGGAAGGTCGGCCAATACCTTCGGTTTCAAGGGCTTTAATAAGAGAGGCCTCATTGTAGCGCGGCGGCGGCTTGGTAAAGTGCTGGTCGGGTTTTACCTCAAGAAGTTCTAATGATTCGTTCTCTTCAAGCTGTGGCAGTTCTTTTTCTTCAAATTTTTGATACCAAACCTTGAGGAAGCCATCAAAGCGGAGGATGTTGCCGTTAGCCACTAGGGTATAGGTTTTAGCGTTTAGGGAACTTTTAGCTTCAATTTCCAGATGGGTGGCGTCGAAAATTGCTTGGGGTAATTGCGAGGCGATGAAGCGTCGCCAAATTAGGTCGTATAGCTTTTTCTCTTTCGGGTCTTTCAGTTTCAGTTTTGCTGGGGTAAGTGCCGGATCCGTTGGCCTAATCGCTTCGTGAGCTTCTTGGGCAAGCCGCGATTTGGTTTTGAAGATTCTTGGGGCGGGAATTAAATAATCTTTGCCAAACTCTTTTCTAATTACTTCTCTTGCCGCTTCAAGCGATTCGGAGGAAAGGTTTAAGGAATCGGTGCGCATATAAGTTATAAAGCCGTTCTCGTAGAGCCGTTGGGCAAAAAGCATTGTCTGCTTGGCGGAGAAGCGGAGGCGGCTTGCCGCCGTCTGCTGGAGAGTACTTGTGATAAAAGGCGGCAGAGGGTTTTTCTTAGTTTCTTTGCTTTCTATTTTTGAGACCCGATAGGAAGCATTTTCCAAATCTTCGGCGATTTTCTGTGCGTCTTTTTCTGTTTTTATGCTGAGTTTATCTAAAGCCTCGCTGTCAATTTTTGAAAGAAGAGCGACAAATTCCTTGCCGGCTTCGGTTTTTAAAATTGTCTCGATTGTCCAGTATTCCTGCGGTTTAAAAGCTCGGATTTCTTTCTCTCTTTCAACAATGAGCCGGAGAGCAACCGACTGGACCCGGCCGGCCGAAAGACCGCGCATGACCTTTTTCCAAAGAAAGGGGGAGAGTTTGTAGCCTACCAAACGGTCAAGAATCCGGCGGGCCTGCTGGGCGTTAACCAAATTCATGTCTATTCCGCGAGGGTTTTTGAGCGCCCCTTCTATAGCTTTTTTGGTTATTTCGTGAAAAACAATCCTTTGAACGCGATGTGAAGCTGTGACTCCCTGCAAATGCCGCGAATTATTTGCATCATTCGCATTGATTTGCGTTTTAGCCTTGGCAACCAGGCCTAAGACCTGAATGAGGTGCCACGCAATAGCTTCTCCTTCGCGGTCTTCATCAGTAGCAAGAATGATGTTTTTTGACGTTTGAGCGAACTTTTTTAGGGTATTTACGATTTTTCTTGATTTGGTTGGGATAACGTAGTGCGGCTCGAAATTGTTTTCTTCGTCAACGCCTAACGTACCCTTAGGGAGGTCGCGGACATGACCGTAAGACGATTCAACTTTATAGTTTGAGTCCAAGAACTTACTTATCGTCCGCGCCTTAGTGGGTGATTCAACTATTACTAAATTCATATTGTTGACTCTCACGACAAAATAACGACGATGACAGCGACGGTCAGTTACAGTTAAATGTCATTGTAATTGTTATTGTGATTGTTTGATTTTGAATTTGCCATTTTTTTCTTCAACCAAACCTTCAACCATAAGAAAAGTTAGTTTTTGATTCACAATATTAGGCTCAAGTTTAGTCGCCTCAATAATCTTGTCAATATGGAGCGGCTCGGCGGCTTCTTGGAGTGTTTTGAAAATCAGAAACTGAGTTTCATCGTCAAAGCTCGTTTTAATAGCGTCGGATTTGTCATTTGTCATTTGTAGTTTGTCATTTGTCAGCCCCATATCTTCCAGAATGTCTTTGGCGCTTGTCACTAATCGCGCACCCTGCCGGAGAAGCATATGGGAGCCCTCGTAATTTGGATGGTCTGCTGGACCGGGGTAGACAAAAACCTCTCGTCCTTGATTTAAAGCATGTCTGGCAGTCGATAGGGCACCAGAGCGAATAGGCGCTTCTATCACCACCACCGCGACGCATAAGCCACTTATTAACCGATTTCGTTCAAGATACTGCCCCTGGTAGTAGGGCTGGCTTTCAGAATATTCAGACAGAAGGCACCCTTCTTGATTTAAGATTTTTTGGGCTAAGCTATAATGAGCCCGCGGCTGGATTGGTTCAAGACCGTTTGCTAAAACAGCGATTGTTTTTCCGTTGCCGAGCAATGCCCCTTCGTGGGCAGCTGAGTCAATCCCAAAAGCAAGGCCGCTTACTACTGTAATCCCCGACCGAGCCAAATCACGACCTAATTGTTTAGCCAAAGTTAAGCCGCTTATTGTCGCTTTTCTCGTACCTACCACTGCTACCATAATCTCGTCTTTTTTAGGGAGATGTCCCCTATAAAAAATTTTGCTGGGAGCATCAGGAATCTCCTTAAGCAAAGGAGGGTAATCTTTGTCTTCCCAGCTCACTTTTTTGATTGGTAAAGGCATTAAGGTTATGATAAGCTAAAAGCTAGAAATCTGTCTATGCCGCTAGATATTTTTAAAGAAAGAGTTTTACTCATTTTTATTATTTTAAGTTTCTCGCTTTTGTTTTTCAGCTTAGGTTTGGTTTACTTCAATATTCGGGAATTAAGCTCGCCAGTGATCATTCATTTTGACGGCCTGCGGGATATTGACCCTTTCGGGAAGGTCGGTGATTTGTGGTTTATTTGGCTTACCGGTTTTGTGATAGTCCTAATCAATGTTTTCTTCGGTAACTTTTTCTTTTATCGGGAAAGAGTGCTTGCTTATCTTATTTTAGGAACCACCCTTCTTTTTTCTATTCTTCATTTAGTCGCTCTTGCCCAAATAATTTCAGTGAATTGATATTATGGAGATGTTTCTTATTTTAATATTATTGGTTGTAATTGTAGGTTTTAGCGCAGTTTTTTGGTTTTTGCAACGGGGACCAGAAAAAGACGACGCTCTCATCTTACTTCAGAATCAAATTAACGAACTAGCAAGAGCTGTTAATGAACGTTTGAAAGAAAATAGGGAAAGTTTTGAGAGAACAAGTAATTCAATAAGTAAAAGAATATTAGATTTTACAGCTGGTATAACAAAAATAGGGGAATCGTTGCAAAATGTTGAAAATTCAGTAAAAGAAGTATCTTCTTTTCAGCAAATTTTTCGTACTCCTAAATTGAGAGGAAGATGGGGAGAATTAGCTCTTGAACATATTCTTGCTCAAAGCTTCTCTAGAGATATGTTTGAGTTGCAATACAATTTTAGTAGCGGAGAAACGGTTGATGCTATTTTAAAATTACCGGACGGTAAGATTCTTCCAATAGACGCTAAATTTCCTCACGACCATTTTGAAAGAATGATTGAAGCGGTTAGTGAAAAAGAAAGAGATGAGGCTAAAAAGCTTTTTTCTAATGAAGTTAAGCGGGAAATTGACGATATCGCAGGTAAATACATACTGCCGTCGGAGGGAACTACTAATGTCGCTTTAATGTATATCCCGGCCGAGGCCGTTTATTTCGAGATAATAAACTCTTTTCCCGAGCTAAGTGATTATTCCAGAGCAAAGAAAGTTCTATTAGCTTCTCCAAATACATTTTCCCTAATGCTCCAGGTCATTCAACAATGGGCCAGAGACCTTCAGTTCGGTAGACAGACCGCCGATATAATAAAAAGGATTCAAAGGATTATCATTGATTCTCAGAAATTAGGAGAAAGTTTTGATAAACTAGGAAAACACTTAAGCGATGCTCGTTCCTCTTATGAGGATTCAGCAAAACGATTGGAGTTGCTTCAGGAAAGAGCCGAAAGGGTAGTTGAGTTAGGAAATGAAGAAGAAAAATTGTTGAAATGACCAACGTTTTATTGGAAGAGAAATGGCGTAAGTTTCTTAAGCATCGGCGGTTTTTTTCTTTTATTCCTTTTATCGATTTTGTTCTTGTAGCTGGTTCGCTCGCGCTTGGGAATGTCCACGAAAATTCAGATTTTGACGTGATTGTGGGCGCCCGGCAGGGAAGGATTTTCACAGTGAGGGCTTTTTGTGTTTTTGTTTTCGGAATTTTGGGTTTACGGAGAAAGGGGATAGACCACAAAGCAGCCTCAAGCGACAAGGTTTGTTTCAATCATTTTGTGACCCCTTCTGGTTATAAACTTTCGCCGCCTTACAACGACTATTGGAAAAAACTTTATCAAAATTTGGTGCCGGTTTATGGGAGAAAGAAAAAGATTGAAGATTTCTTTGCTGCAAACGATTGGTTAGAAAAAGAACCGACCCTTCGGTGGGAGTATTTCCAAGGAACAGTCTTCAATCCAGTGAGGATTATTTTAGAGTTCATTCTTCATGAGTTTTTTGGAGATATCTTTGAGAAGTTTGTGAAGAAAATTCAACTTGAACGAATAAAGAAAAGTTTGAAAAGGGATGCCGGTTACAAACCACGGCTCAAATACGACGATAACGAACTTGAATTCCACCCCGACACCCGCCGTATAGAGGAGATGCTGAACAAATATAGAGGGGTTTAACAAAATGCACTTTTAAAAACGATCGTTAATAAAAGGGCACTTTAATGTTGGATCTTAAATAACCAGTTAAAGTTAGTGGCGGCATTTCTTTCTGGGAGGTGCCTAACCTCAGATACATATTGGACTCCATAAAGTCTTAAACCTAATGGATTTTTAATCATATTCATTGTAAGTATAATTATTAAGTATATAAGTATAATAGAGGCAGTGATGAGCCCGGAGCTATATGCTAACGGGATTACAGTAAAAGCTGTGTGGTAGAGCAGGAAAGAGGGATTGTTCTAGGTTCTCACTGCCGACTTAAGAACAATAAGATAAATTTTTAGCCCTTTAGGACTAGAATTTATTGAACACCACAATTTTTAGTTCCCCTCAAGGAGTTCGGCGAACCCCCACCCCTTTTATGCAAAAAAAGGTTCACCGCTATTTAAGAGATTAATAAGATTGATTTTGTTAGGAAAATTGCTACCTCTTAGGTCTCGAGCAGAACCCCCTGAGGAGAACTAGAGAATGCAACGTATTCAGTTTTAAAGGTTGATAACTTAAAGATAGGAAGCAGACCCTTAGGGAGAAATAGAGAAGGCAACATCTATAAAAATATGACAAAGATCCCACTTCATGGCATTTTGGAAGAAATCTTAGGAATTAAAGATATATCTTCTGAAGAGGAATTAAATAAAGTTATAAAAGAATTAGAAGAATGAGAAAAAGAAAGGAAAGAATGAGCAGAGCCTTTTGAGGAGAAATAGAGAATGCAACCCCCCTGGCAAGTTGTAAGCCGGCTTCTGTCATCACAGCAGAAACCCATTAAAAGGGCCCGCATAAGATCAAAAACATTTTGGAAAACTCCAAGGCTTAGAGCTTATGGAGTTTTTTAATCATATTCATTGCAAGTATACTGGTATTAGA
>FWPU01002261.1_pt1 | contig 54055 bp, 44 predicted proteins | sample 2228361 | NCBI WGS metagenome assembly FWPU01 (sample SAMEA103939777, study PRJEB20133) | metagenome | reverse complement strand
TTCGATTTTGATTTCAGGGTTGTCGATGAGGATCTGAGCCAGCGTATCCAGTTCGCGGGCAGCAGCGGGGTTAATATCGTACTTGTTAAAATCGTAGTAGATGTTTTCAAGTACAAAAATTTTGTTGATTTCAATTTTATCCAGAACCACTACGGTATCGAAGGTAATATTGGTAACCAGTTCTTTCAGCGTGGCCGGGTCAACGCTTTTGCCTTTGCTGGACCACGGCTGGCGCTTAGTTAAGTATCCTTCCGATTCGCCAATAAGGGTATAGTCTTCATTTTCATATACCCTGAATAAAAACTTACCGTCGTTGCCTGTAACATAATCCTGAAGCACATCGCCCCGGGCATCTACCAACGATACTTTGGTGTTGGGCAGTATTTGGAGTTTGCCCTCTTTATCGGGTGTATAGGTGGTGCCGGCCAGGTAGTAGTTTACTACTTTCAGGTCAGGGTCTTCGTTAACAAAGGTATAAATGTCGTCATCGCCTTTACCTCCTTCGCGGTTGGAGGTAAAGAAGCCGCGGTCGGGACGGAATAGGAATATACCGAAGTCGTCACCGGAGGAATTCATGGGTTCGCCAAGATTTTCGATGAGGGTTTTACCGGCTGTTCGTTTTACCACAAACAGGTCAAGACCGCCAAAGCCGGGGTGTCCGTCGGAAGAGAAGTAGAGTTTACCATCCTCGGCCATGTACGGAAACATTTCATTGCCCGGGGTGTTTATTTCAGGACCGAGGTTACGTACCCGCGAAAACCGGCCGCGGGAATCCACCTGTGCTGCGTACAGGTCTATACCTCCGAAGCCGCCCTTGCGGTTCGAGGCAAAGTACAATGTGCGGCCGTCGGGGCTAAAAGCCGGGGTTGAATCCCACGAGTCAGGCGTGTTTACTCCTCCGGTAATGATCTGCGGCTCTGTCCAGGTTCCGTTCCGGAACCGGGAAATGTACAGGTCCACATCGTCGGCACCTTTGCGCTTGCCGTTGTTACCCCGGGCAAACACCATAATGCGGCCGTCGGGACTAAAGGTAATACAGCCGTTGTTTACATTGGCCATATTAATAAAGGAAGGCAGAGGTGCCAGAGTAGCCAGGTCAACGATGGCTCCGCGGCTGGCTACCTTGTACAGGCTGGTAAAAGGCATGCCCGTTGCGGTGTAAATTTTTCCATTGCCCCGCGATGAAGTGAAGTACTATTCGTTATTAAGAAACACCGGATTGTATTCGCTATACTGGGTGTTAACGGTTTCCAGGTTTTTAACCCGATAATAACTGGGTTTTTCACGCAGTTTTTCCAGATAGGTCAAAGCATTGTATTCCATCTGGGCGCGGTTGCGGAGCGCCTCATTGGCCGTGCGTTTTATAAGTTCATCGAGTTGTTTAAGGGCTTCGTCATATTTTTGGTTGGCTTTAAGGGCCTGGGCGTAGTAAAACTGTACGGTGTCGCGGTCAATGCCCCGGCCGCCGGCTTTGGCATAAAAGGGCTCGGCTAACTTAATGCGGTTGGACAACCGGTACGATTCGGCTATAAGATAGTTAGCTTTGCCTGCATCGGCTGTTTTTTTTGAGGTTAAGGTGTTAATTACATTCTGATATTCCCCCCGCTCAAAAGCCTTGCGGGCCTTTCGCTCTACGCTGCAACCGATGAGTACAAGCAGTCCGACAAAAATGAAAAACCGCATGGTGTTAAAAATCCTCTAAAGCTACGAAAATCAAACCGAAACCCGCAGGTACCGGTGCAGCCAGGTTTGGCTGGCCGGTAAAGGATTGCGCCTTAACCAACACAGGGTGGTTACGGTGGTATCGAACACAGGGGTGTGGGCCTGCCAGAAGCCCTCTTCCTTGGTTTTTTTCAGTTCTACAACGGGCACCGGCTGTATGGTATTGTTAAAGATGAAGAAAACATGTCCGCGGTCCATAATATCGGCTCCCAGCCGTTGCAATATCTGGCGTACTGCCCCAACGGAGTAATCGATGGCGCACCCGCTGGGATCGGTATGGGCCTGGTCAACGGCCAGCACCACAAAGCGATGGAGCAGCACACTGCACGAGGCTTTCAGGTCATGACCATGGGCCTGCCAGTTGCGGGTAAACTCTTGCAATGCAGCCGTTATTTGTTCTTCTTCGGGTTGCGTTAACTGTCGGCCAACGGGGTAAATCCACACGCGGCTGCTGTCGGGCAGTGCATTAAGCGGTACAAACATGGCTTAAACAGTTCACTCAGTTAAACCCCGGGCCTCGGCTATTAGTTCGGCCAGGTCTTTTACTTTTATTTGTTGTTCTTTTTCCTTTGCTTTAATGCCATCGGTTAGCATGGTCATGCAAAACGGGCAGGCCACGGCTATGGTAGTGGCTCCGGTATGGAGTGCTTCTTCAGTGCGTTCGATGTTGATTTCCTTGTGTCCTTTTTCGGCATCTTTGAACATCTGAGCGCCGCCTGCACCGCAACACAGGCCGTGCGATTTGCATCGTTTCATTTCCACCAGGTCGGCATCGAGGGCTTGCAGCACGGCACGGGGTGCCTCATACACGCCATTGGCGCGCCCCAGGTAGCAGGAGTCGTGGTAGGTTATTTTCTTTCCGCTAAAGGTGCGGGCATCGGTTAATTTAATGCGCCCTTCTTGTATGAGTTGTTGTAAAAACTGGGCATGGTGCAGTACTTCGTAGTGGCCGCCCAGTTCGGGGTATTCGTTTTTCAGGGTATTAAAGCAATGCGGGCATGCGGTAACTATTTTTTTTACGCCATAGCCGTTTAGCAGTTGAATGTTGCCTAGCGCCTGCATTTGAAACAAAAATTCATTACCTGCTCTGCGGGCCGGATCGCCCGTGCAGGTTTCTTCGGGGCCAAGCACGGCAAATTTTATTTCGGCTGCCAGCAGAATGCGGGCAAAAGCCCGCGTAACGCGCTTGTAGCGCTCATCGTACGAGCCGGCACAGCCAACCCAAAACAGAATATCGGGTGTATGGCCCTGTGCGGTTAGTTCGCGTAATGTAGGTACGTTCATGCAGGTTGGTTTTCAGTTTTCATTAGCCCAGTTAAAGCGGTCGGCCGCAGAAAATTTCCAGGGTGCGAAGTTGGTTTCAAGGTTCTGGAACATGGCATTCCACGAGGGCGGTGCGCCCGATTCTTCCATGGCTACATACCGGCGCAGTTCGATGATGATTTCCAGCGGATTTATCAGAACGGGGCAGGCTTCTACGCAGGCGTTGCAGCTGGTGCAGGCATTTATTTCCTCGCGGGTAACGTAATGGTCTAACAGGGTTTTATCATCAAGGGCCTGAGCTCCTTTGTGCATGTTGCGTCCGGCCTCTTCCAGCCGGTCGCGCACATCCATCATAATTTTTCGCGGAGAGAGCCTTTTGCCGGTAAGGTTTGCAGGGCATTCTGATGTGCACCGGCCGCACTCGGTACAGGCATAGGCGGCCATGAGGCTGGTCCAGGGCAAATCGTTAACATCTTTTGCGCCAAAACGTGGCGGAGCTTCGGCTGTGGCGGGTTCAGCGGGCTCCATTCCTAACATGCTTTTCACCTCACGGGTAACTACCGGCATGTTGCGGATGTACCCGGCCGGCTCCAGTCGGGCAAAATAGGTATTTGGAAAGGCCATAAAAATGTGCAGATGCTTGGAATAGGTAATGTAAACGGCAAAGCCCAGTATGCCGATAATATGAAACCACCAGGCAAACCGCTCGATGATAATTAAAGAGGACGTAGAAGCGTGTTCGAGCAATGGAGTAAACAGGCTGCTGAAAAACAAGGGGCCGGTAGGGGTATAGTGCGCATGGCGTTGCTGCAGCAGCTGGTCGGCAGCATTCATGGTAAGAATGGCCACCATAAGCACCATTTCGATAATTAAAATAAGGTTGGCGTCTAAACGCGGCCATGCCGTCATCTCGGCCGACCAGAAGCGGGACAGTTTAAGCACATTTCTGCGCACAAGAAACACCACACAGGCCACCAGCACGCCTACGGCCAGCAACTCGAACAGGTTGATAAGCAGGGTGTATAAACTTCCTAACCACGGAGCAAATATGCGGTGCGTACCGGCCAGCCCGTCAATTACAAACTCCAGCACTTCCAGGTTAATAACCAGAAAGCCTATATAAATGAGCAGATGGAAGAAAGCCGGAATAAACCGGGCAAACATTTTCTTTTGCCCGAAAGCCACCAGCAGCATATTCCTTATTCTTTGCTTTTTGGGGCCGGTTAAATCAGCCGCTCTGCCCAGGCGTATGGTGTTGCGGATTTGAAGGATGCGCCTCCGGATAAAATATCCGAACACCGTTAGGGTTAGCACAAACAGAATTTGCTGTATCATGCCTAAAAATACATTTTCCTGTACGCCGTGCCAAGCGGGCCTTTTGCTCCGATAATAAATTTATCTACTTTTGTGCCCCTGCTAACGGTAAGCCGGATTTTTTGGTGACGTAGCTCAGTTGGTAGAGCAAAGGACTGAAAATCCTTGTGTCGGCAGTTCGATTCTGCCCGTCACCACTTCTTCCCGCTAATTTTTAAGGTGCTTTAACCTTATGATTTCGGCCGGTGTAAGAAAGCGCCACCTGCCGCGGGGCAGGTCTTTTTTATCCAGGCCGGCATACAGGGTGCGGTCCAGTTTAACGATTTCATAACCTAACGCTTCAAACATTCTGCGCACCACGCGGTTCCAGCCAATGTGCAGTTCTATGCCTACGGTTTTGCGGTCATCTGAAAGAACCGCCAGGTTATCAGGGACAGCGCGGCCTTCTTCCAACTGAATGCCTTCCCTTATCCGTTCGGCATCGGCCTGGGTTAACGACCGGTTCAATTCAACCTTGTACACTTTTTTTACCCGGTATGAGGGATGCGAAAGCTTTTCGGCCAGCATGCCATCGTTGGTAAGCAGCAAAAGCCCTGTGGTGTTGCGGTCCAGCCTGCCCACCGGGTAAATGCGCTCTTTTACGGCTTTGCCAATTAAGTGCATAACGGTTTTTCGCTCCTGGGGGTCGTTGGTGGTGGTAAGGTAACCTTTAGGTTTATTCAGCAGAATGTACACAGGCTTTTCGGCCCTGATCAACCGGTTTTCGTAGCGCACCTCATCGCCCGGCTTTACCTTGTAGCCCATTTCGGTAACCACTTTACCGTTTACCGACACCAGGCCCATGGCAATGCGCTTGTCGGCCTCGCGTCTCGAGCATATTCCGCTGTTGGCCAGGTAACGGTTTAAACGGATGACCCCGCTTGCTGAAGCAACGGGCAATTCATTACCGGCTTTTTCTTTTGCTTTGCTTTTGCTGGATTTCTTTCGGAGCACACTGCCCGAAGTGCTTTTGGAGCGGGAACTACGTTTGCGCATCGGGCTCCTTTAAATCGGTATCTTCGCCTATGGTGTTGGCCTCATGGCTGAAATCTTTCGGCACGGGTAACTCGGCTAAATCGTTTATACCAAAATACTCCATGAATTTGGCCGAGGTACCGTATAGCAACGGCCGGCCAATGCCTTCGGACTTACCCGTAATTTCTATCAAACCCTTTTCCAACAGCTTATGGATGGCATAATCGCAGTTTACCCCGCGGATGGCCTCGATTTCAGGCTTGGATATAGGCTGCTTGTATGCAATTATGGAAAGGGTTTCCATGGCTGAGGTAGAAAGCCGCTTCTTCGACTGCTGTTTTAACAAAATGCTAATGCTAGCCTGGTAGGCCGGCTTGGTAAGAAACTGATAGCCTCCGGCCGACCGATAAAGCTGGAAAGCATAGTCATCCGACTGATATTTCTCTTCAATCCGATGGATGGCGTTTACAATGTCTTCCTCGGGTACGTCAGCGTTGAACATTTCGGACAGACAGGACCTGATATCGGCCAGTTTTATCGGCACGGGCGAACAAAAAATAAGCGCTTCAATATGGTTTTGCAGAAAATCCATGCCGGTACATCAGTCGGTTTGCATCATCTTGGCTTCTATAGATTGGGTGGTGTGGGGCACAGCCAACAGGCGTTCTTTAGGTATGAGTTTGCCGGTAACGGAGCAAATGCCGTAAGTACCGTTTTTAATGCGCACCAGTGCATTCTCTAAGTTCATGATGTACTTCTGCTGCCGGGCGGCCAGTTGGCTCAGGTTTTCTTTCTCGGCCGTTTCGGCTCCGTCTTCCAGCACTTTGGTGTTGCCTCCCGAAGTGGCATCGGTGCCTTCATCGTTATTGCGGTTCAAGGTTTCTTTCAGTATGCGATATTCGGCCCGCGCTTTTTCCAGTTTTTCGAGTATAAGCTTTTCAAACTCTTTCAGTTCTTCGGCCGAATAACGCGTTTTGTCTTCCGGCGTACTTGCCGATTTGGTAGGATACGCTACGGGCCGCTGCACGGGCGTGTTGGGAAAAGTTACGGCAGCCGGACGCGCCGGCGATACCTGTGTGCGCGCCTCTTTTTTCGCTGCCGTTTTTTTGGCTACCGTTTTGGTTGCCGAACGGGCCGAAGTTTTGGCCTTTTTGGTTGTGCTTTTCTTTGCCGCCGGTTTGGCTTTTGCCGCTTTCTTCTTAGCCGCTTTAGCCGTTTTTTTTGCTTTTGCCATGTTCCCTCCCGTTAAGATGGGCAAAAATACGTGGACGGTGCTAAAACAAAAAATAAAGGTTTTTAATTGCGTGTTACTGCCCAATATGCTTTTCTTTTACCGCATTTCGACAAAAATCTTTTTTGCACTTATCGCCTGGTGGCTGCTGCCTGCCTGCTCCGAAAGCGAAGCAGACCGGTGGGAAAAACGGGCTGCCCAAACAGAAATTCTGCGCGATGATTTTGGCGTGCCCCATGTGTATGGTAAAACCGATGCAGATGCCGTTTTTGGCATGATTTACGCCCAATGCGAAGACGACTTCAGGCGCGTAGAGCACAACTACCTGTCCGCCTTAGGACGGCTAGCGGAGGTTGAAGGAGAAAAATACCTCTATCACGATGTGCGCGCCCGCCTGTTTATGACTTTTGAAGAGGCCCAGGAACTGTTCGATCGCGCGCCCGCATGGCTAAGGGAATTGTGCCAGGCCTGGGCCGATGGCATTAACTATTATCTGCACACACATCCCGAAGTAAAGCCCAGGCTGCTGAAACGTTTTGAGCCGTGGATGGTGCTGTATTTCACCGAAGGCTCCATTGGCGGCAACATCGAATCCATTTCTGTTAACCGGCTAAAGGATTTTTATGAAAACACCTCGCTGGCGGCCACCCTGCCAAACGATGACCGCATTGCGGAAGAACCTGCCGGCAGCAACGGATTTGCCCTCTCCGGAAAGGTTACCCGCTCGGGCAAAGCCATGTTGCTCATTAACCCGCACACCTCGTTTTACTTCCGGGGCGAAATGCACATGGTGAGCCAGGAAGGTTTGAATGCCTACGGGGCCGTTACCTGGGGTCAGTTTTTCATTTACCAGGGCTTTAACGAAAAAAACGGATGGATGCACACCAGCTCGGCCACCGATGTAATGGACGAATATATTGAACGCATTGAAAAGCGAAACAACGGCCTGTATTACCAATACGGTAACCACTGGCGGCCTGTAATCCGTAAAACCATCACCTTAAAATATGCTGTTGGCGACTCCCTGAAGGAAAAAGCCCTGGATATTTACCGAACGCATCATGGACCGATAACGCACGCCAACGATACCGCCTGGATTGCCACGGCCATGCTCTGGGACCCCGTTCGTGCCTTGGAACAGTCATACAGGCGCATGAAGACCTCCTCGCTTAAAGAATTTATGCAGGTGCTCGACCTGCGCACCAACTCATCTAACAACACGGTGTATGCCGATGCCGAAGGCAACATTGCCTATTTTCACGGAAACTTTATTCCCAGGCGAAATGCTGCCTTTGACTTTACCCGACCGGTTGACGGCAGCAACCCGGCCACCGACTGGCAGGGTACGCACTCCGTTACCGAAACAGTTCACCTCATAAACCCTTCCAACGGCTGGATACAGAACTGCAACTCTACGCCCTTTACCTGTGCACAGCAGTTTAGCCCGGATAAAGAAAAGTACCCGGCCTACATGGCCCCCGACCCTGAAAATTTCAGAGGCATACATGCTGTAAGGGTACTGGCAGGACAAAAGGACATAACCTTGGACAAGCTTATTGAGCTGGCCTACGACCCGCAATTGCCGGCTTTTGAAAAGGTAATACCCGGCTTGCTTCAGGCTTTTGCCGAACAACCCCGTCTTTACCCACACCTTAAACCCGTGGCCGACACTTTGCGTAAATGGGACTTGCGCGTATCGAAAAATTCGGTGGCCATGACCATAGCTCATTTTTTTACCACGGCCTGTTTGCAGGAGTTGCCCCTGCCCCAGGGCCTCACACCCATGGAACGGATAAATTACCTGGGCACCGGCACCCCGACGGCAGAAAGGCTGCGTATACTGGATGCAACCATTAAAAAACTCCAGGCCGACTTTGGCACCTGGGTCCTGCCATGGGGCGAAGTTAGCCGGTTTCAGCGGCTAACCGGTGAAATTGAACAAGTTTTTGACGACACCAAGCCCAGCCTTGCCGTGGGCATGGCCTCGGGTAACTGGGGTGCGCTGGCTTCGTTTGGCGCTCGCGGCAATACGGGCACAAAAAAATTATATGGCACCTACGGCAACAGCTTTGTTGCCGTGGTTGAATTTGGCCCTCAAGTATACGCCAAAAGTTTGCTGGCAGGCGGACAAAGCTCAGACCCTGCCTCACCGCATTTTATGGACCAGGCCCGGCGATATGTTGATGCGCAGTTTAAAGATGTGGCTTTCTACCGCGAAGACGTGATCAAACGTGCAGAAAAAAAATATCATCCAGGCATGAATCCTTAAATCGCTAAAACTATGAAAAAATATTTGCTTTCGCTTTCGGTCCTGTTTATGGGCCTTACGGCTACCGCTCAAAGCAATCTGCTGTATCGCCAAACCAGCGAAGTTCATCACCTGATGGTAAACTTCGAGGCCGATCGTGGCAGCCTGATGCGCTTTTATTCCATAGCCAACTCGCCCGAGCGCAGGGAGCGGTTCAAACAATTCTACACCGATTACCTGAAACAACTCGAACAGTTGCCATTTGAAACCTTTTCGCAGGGCGGAAAAGTGGACTACATTCTCTTTAAAAGAAACCTCGAAGAAGCGCTGTACCAACTATCGGTAGAAGAAAAAGAATACAATCAGATAAGAAAGTTTGTAGCCATGGCCGACCCCCTCTACGAACTGGAAAAAAAGCGCAGAAGAGGTTATACCTTAAACAGCGAAGAGGTAGCCCAAACCCTTAACCAGATACACAAGCAGGTAGAGGCGGCTCTGCAGCAGCTGCCGCAACAACCCAGCCTGCCTCCCGAAATAGCCAACCGGGCCGTTCAAACAGTTGCCGGTTTAAAAAATGCCCTGCGCAGCGTTTATGGCTTTTACAATCAGTATGACCCGCTGTTTACCTGGTGGGTGGAGAAGCCCTATCAAAAACTGGATACCCTGTTAGGCACCTATGCGCAAAGCCTGAAGAAAAAAGCCGATGCTACACGGCTTCCTAAAGATGACGGAAGCGGCATTATAGGTCAACCTATCGGGCGGGATGAAATCATCCGCCAGCTCAGGCTGGAGTTTATCCCGTACACGCCAGAGGAGCTTATTGATATTGCGCAAAAAGAATTTGCCTGGTGCGACCGCGAAATGCTGAAAGCAAGTGCCGAACTGGGGTTTGGCAACGACTGGAAAAAAGCCCTTGAAAAAGTTAAGCAAAGTTTTGTGCCGCCCGGCCGCCAGCCCGAAGCCATGCTGGACCTGTACAACCAATCGGTTGACTTCCTGAAAAAAACCGACCTGATTACCATTCCCCCGCTGGCAGAAGAAACCTGGCGCATGCGCATGATGACGCCGGAACAACAGCTTGTTAGTCCTTTCTTTCTGGGTGGTGAGCTTTTCCAGATTTCCTATCCCACCCAAAGCATGGATCATGAAGACAAGCTGATGAGCATGCGGGGCAACAACCCCCACTTTTCGCGGGCTACCGTACATCATGAGCTTATTGCCGGGCACCACCTGCAGCAGTTTATGAACAGCCGCAACAAGGCCTACCGAAATTTCCGCACACCCTTCTGGACAGAAGGCTGGGCCCTGTACTGGGAAATGATTTTATGGGATATGAATTTTCCGCGCAATGCCGAAGACCGCATCGGCATGCTGTTCTGGCGGATGCACCGTTGCGCGCGCATCATCTTCTCGCTGAATTACCATCTGGGCGTGTGGACACCCCGGCAGTGCATTGATTTTCTGGTGGACCGCGTAGGACATGAACGGGCTAATGCCGAGGGCGAAGTGCGCCGGTCGTTCACCGGGCGCTATGGCCCCCTCTACCAGCTGGCGTACATGATGGGCGCCCTGCAGTTTTACGCCTTGAAAAAAGAACTGGTAGACAGCGGCAAGATGACCTACAAGCAATTTCACGATGCCGTAATGGCCGAAAACAGCATGCCTGTGGAGTTGCTCCGGGCCCTGTTAACCAACGCGCCCCTGTCGCGCAATTTCAGCACACAGTGGCGGTTTTACGGTAGGTAATTACCGTGTACACCTTTTGCTACTGCATACCAATAACTACGCGTTTGCGGAATGTTTCTGTATGCCCCGCCTGGTCGAACACCTCAAACCACACTACATAATAACCGGGCCTGGCTTTTGCTCCGTCTGTGCGGTCGCCATCCCACCTGAAAAAGCCTTCGGTGCCCAAAAGTTCGTTGCTGGCCACAACTTTTATTTCCCGGCCCTGTTGATCTAAAATTTTAACATTGGCTACCTTTCCTCCCGTTTCAAAAGCATACCGTATCTCGGCAAAATCGGGGTAACCATAAAGCGGTATAAATACCTCAGGAACAACCTCCACACGGCCCGAAGCTACCCCGGCAACCACCGCATTGGAGTTGGGAAGTCCGGGTGTAGCATACCCGGCAGCGGTGGCTGCCGATTTCCAGTTGTGTGCACTGTTGGTTTCGGCTTGTGCATCAATGCGCTCCAGCGAAATCCCTTCCTTATCGCGTAAAAAAACTGAATGATAATTGCGGTTGTATATAAAATAATCAGACAGCTCCTGGTTATCGGTGATGATGCTTGCCGATCCCTCATCATCGGGAAAAGCAGGAAGGGCCGGAACTTTTATTATTATTCCTGATGCGGCCTGCGGATAGTGCGACTGCAGGGTAAGCGGATCGGTAGTAAACGCCATAATTCCACCGGGTGGCAACAAAAGGTTGTCTGAAGTAATGGTTTGAGGGTTGGTAAACGCAGTGCCGTTGTAATTGCCCACCGTCCAGTTTTTCAGGTTTAGATATTTGGACGACCGGTTAATTACTTCAACAAAGTCAACACCAAATGGGCGTGGATTAAATAATAATTCATTAATTACAACTTCGCCCGGCAGAGCCAGCCCTGGCAATCCAAACTTTACGCTGCTGAAGTTTTCCTGTATAGGGTTTCCGGCGCAATCATACACCTGGTTTGCAGTAATGGTATATTTGGTTTGGGGCTGAAGGCTGCCGGTAAGCTGCAGCGCCATTTCGCGCATGGAGGTTCCGAAGCTTACCGTACTTATGCCCAAGGCCGGTGTTATGCTGAAACTTTCGGGCGGGGGCAGTGCCGCATTCATTTTTTCATCAAATGTTAGTTTAAGCTGCGTGGGGCTTTCGGGGAAAGCCGACAGCAACTTCGGCCCGAAAACATCTGGCTTGCTGCCCCGTATAGAATTTTCGCGGCCGGGGGTGCCTCCCGAAGGATGTTCGGAAGCGGCCCAGTTGTCTTCTTCAGCGCATATATTGTTTTCGTCAATAAGCTCAAGCGTCCAGCCACCATTTTTCTTATCTGCATCCCTGTACCAGGCATCGGTGTATTTTACTTCATCAATCAGGTTGTTGTAGGCATCGCGCAGCTGCAGGTTATCGCCACTGTTGTTGAGGGTAGGAAATGCACTTATTCCAATTACATCGCCAAAAGCCTGATAGGCCGAAGCCGCAGCATCGGGTGCCAGTATTACATACCTGCCTGGCAACAGGATAAAAGGCGGCAGTATTGCCGATGAGGTGGCATCGGAAAACTTCCAGCCGGCCAGGTTAACCGCTACGTCCGAGCGGTTGTACAGCTCTGTAAATTCTGCTGCCGGCAAACCAATGGCGGGGTCGGGGTCGGGGAAAAGCTCGGTAAAAACAACCTGTTTGTATTGTGCCGGTGGAGGAGGAACATAGGCATTGCCCGAAACAACAAAGTCGTCAAAATAAAACAGCGTGGAGCGGGTGGCGGTATAACTGCAAAACACCCCGAACCATTCAGTGGCCGGGTGAGTGAAGTCGGTTTCCATTCCTTCCTGCACAAAATTTCCGGTAAGGCCCACATCCGAAAACACCTGCCACACGCCCCCGGCCGAACGGGTAACGCGGATTCGAACATCTACCGGATCGGAATTAACGCGCCCGTTAAGTCCGTCAATAATTTTTGTTCTGGTGGTTCCGGTTTGGCGAAAGAAACTTATTTCATCATCGGTTCCGCCAATCTGAAGGAAATATCCGTTAAGAGGACCGGATAGGTCCTGGCTGGATGACGTTAGGTATATGCGCACAAAGTTGCTGGATGAGGGATTGAACTCCATGCGTACCCGGCATTCCCAAACAGCATCTTCTATGGCAACAGAAGGCGTTACAAGCCAGGCCACATCGGTAGTGGCAGGGGCCATGAGCCGCAACCGCTGGGCATCAACAACAAATTTGGCGGTGCTTCCGCTCCATGGCGGGTTGGTGGTAAAATCACCGTCTGAAAAATCATCAGTAAGCTGGGCGCAAACGGTTCCGAACATAACAGTCGCTAGTAAAGCCGAAAAAATTTTCAGAAACGGGCGCATCTTTAAACTAAAATATCCGTAGTAAAACTTTTGCCTTAGCCAAAAATAGTATTTTTGCGCCCGGTTTACAGTTGGTAAAAGCCCCTTGCGGGCTGTTAATCGAGTATAAGAAACATGAAATTAGCAGTTGTGGGCAGCACCGGTCTGGTGGGCCAGGAAATTTTAACCGTGCTCCAGGAGCGTAATTTTCCGTTCGATGAATTGTACCTGGTAGCTTCTGAAAAATCGGTCGGTCAGGTAGTGCCGTTTAAAGGAAAGGAGTACACCATACGCTCCATTGAAGAGGTTTGCAACCTTGCTCCCGACTTAGCCATCTTCTCGGCCGGTGCAGGCACTTCGCTGGAGTGGGCTCCCCGTTATGCTGAAAAGGGATGCATCGTTATTGATAACTCCTCGGCCTGGCGCATGGACCCAGGTAAGAAGCTTATCGTTCCGGAAATCAACGGGCATGAACTTACCATTGACGACCGCATTATCGCCAACCCGAATTGTTCGACCATTCAAATGGTTATGGTGCTGGCGCCCCTGCATGTAAAATTCAAACTAAAACGCATCGTGGTTTCGACCTACCAGGCCGTAACCGGAACGGGCAAAGATGCCGTTGAGCAACTCCTTAACGAACGCAAGGGTGTTGCCGGCCCGAAGGTGTATCCGCACACCATCGATCTCAATACCCTGCCGCATATCGACTCCTTTTTGGATAACGGATATACCAAAGAGGAGATGAAAATTGTGAACGAAACGCGCAAAATTTTAAGCGACCCCACCATAGGCATTACGGCCACGGCCGTTCGGGTGCCCACGCTGGGTGGCCATGCCGAGTCGGTTAATGCCGAGTTTTATCACGATTTTGCCTGCAGCGAAATCCGGTGCATTCTGGCCAGCACTCCAGGCATCATTGTTCAGGATGATCCCAAAAACAACATCTATCCCATGCCCATCAACAGCCGGGGCCGCGATGAGGTATTTGTGGGGCGCATCAGGCGTGACGAGTCACAGCCCAATACAGTTAACCTGTGGATTGTGGCCGACAACCTGCGCAAAGGCGCAGCCACCAATGCCGTACAGATAGCCGAGTTTATGATGGAGCGCAGCCTGGTGTATTAACAACTGCTTTCTTTGGGGCAATTGCTGCTTACCTTTATTGCACAGAAGGTATGCCCCCCTGGATTGAAAAATTATCTACTCCCGAAGTTATCCGGTTTCTTCAGGAAAATGCAGGTCTGAACGAACAGGAGCTTTTGCTGAAACACGATACGCTTTTCGGTTTGCCCACCCGTCTGCTGGCTCAGCAGCTTAAAGGAAGAAGAAAAGCAGAAGCAAAGCTGCCGCTTTGGTACAATACCCCCGGCATTGTTTATCCGCCTACCGTTGCGCTTGAGCAGTGTTCGTCTGAAATAACCGCCCGGTATAAAACCGAATTGCTCCTTCCTTACCTTGGCCCGGGCCATACGCGGGTAGCCGACCTTACCGGAGGCATGGGTGTGGATACTTTTTACCTGAGTAGGCTTTTTCAGGAGGTAGTTTATATTGAGCCGGATGCTTCGCTGCTGAAAACAAGCCGGCACAATCACCAGGTGTTGGGGGCAAAAAATATTCATTATCATGCGTTAACAGCGCATGATTTTCTGAAACAGAACCCCGGTAAATTCGATTTAATCTATGCCGATCCCTCGCGCAAATCTTCCCGCGGCAGCAAAGCCATACGGTTGCAGGATTGCTCGCCCGATATTACGGCCCTGCAAAACCTGATATTCGCCTCTTCGACCAACTTTCTGCTAAAAGCATCGCCCCTGCTCGATATCCGCGAAGGCCTGCGGCAACTGCCCCAAACTACCGAAGTGCACGTGGTGGCAGTTAACAACGAAGTAAAGGAACTGCTTTTCCTGGCAACGCCTTGCCTAACCCAACAGCCGGTCATAAAAACGGTAAACTTTCAAAACGGAAACCTTATGGAGTTTGCCTTTACCTTTGCCGAAGAACAGCAGGCAGAGGTTCAATACGCTGCTCCGTTAGCCTGGCTTTACGAACCCAACCTGGCCATAATGAAGGCCGGGGCCTTTAAGCTGGCAGCAAGCCGCTTTGGGTTGCAGAAACTGCACCCCAATACCCACCTGTACACTAGCTCTGCCAGGATAGAAAATTTTCCGGGCAGAATGTTCCGGGTGCAGGAAACCCTGAAACCGGGGGATGCTTTAAAGACCCTTTATGGAGCCACGGCACATGTGCTAATACGCAACTACCCGGCAGCCGCCACCCAACTGGCATCAAAATTTCACCTTACTCCCGCAGGCGAGGTTTACCTCATAGCCTGCACTTCGGTAAGCGGAAAGCACCTGCTCCTCACCCAACGCGTCAGGTAAGCAAATGCAGCAGCAGGTAAATAAAGAGCGCCCCACCGGCAATAGACCCGTAAACGCGAAGAATCTTTCTTCGGTTCTGCACATCCTCACACCACAAAACCAGGCGCGGCCGGAAAAGGCAAAGCAAAAGAAAAAAAAATGCAGCAGCCCCGGCCAATAGTATAAAAAGCTTTACCTGTTCCATAGCTGCCACCCTGTTCGAAATATACATTTTTCATTAAACCCTGTTATCGGCTTCCGTTTTATCTTTGTGCCCCATTTCGTTTTGAGGCCGCACGAACTTTTACACCTCTACCGGCACGACAGCTGGGTACAGACGCTCAGCCAAAGCATTCGCACGTCCCGGCGTGTTCAAATAAAGGGCCTGTCGGGTAGCCTCGATGCCCTGATAGCCGCTGCTGTGGTCCGCAACCTGCAGCAACCGGCCCTGTTTGTTCTGCACGACAGGGAAGAAGCAGCCTATTTTCAGAACGACCTGCAAAACCTGCTCGAGCAGGAGGTGCTCTTTTTTCCCATGTCGTACAAACGGCCTTACGAATACGAGGAGGTAGAAAACGCCAACGTACTGATGCGCACCGGAGTGCTGAACCACATCCTGTCAGGTAATGCCCTTCCGGTTATTGTTTCGTACCCCGAAGCGCTGAGTGAGAAAGTTATACACCGGCGTTCCTTAACTGCCAGCACCTTTGCCGTGCACAGAGGACATGAGTTAAATGTGTCTTTCCTGGAAGAATTTCTGCATACCTGCGGCTTTGAAAAGACCGATTTTGTGTATGAGGCCGGCCAGTTTGCCGTACGTGGGGGCATAATTGATGTATTTTCTTTTGCCCACGAATTGCCTTACCGCATTGAGCTGGCCGGTAATGAGGTAGAAAGCCTGCGTTCATTTGATCCCGCCTCGCAACTGTCGGTCGAAAATCACGAACAGATAAACCTTGTTCCCAACATTCAAACCCGCTTTGTACACGAAGACCGGCAGTCTTTTCTGGAGTTCGTTCCGGAAAACACCCTGTTATGGTTTAAAGACATCCGGCTCACCGAAGATATCCTGGCCCGTCAGTTCGAAAAAGTGGGGGCTGTCTTCGAAAAGCTGAAGAGCAGCTCTTCCGGCGCTGCCACCGCGTTGCCACCCGAACATCTTTTTGAAACACCTTCTTCCTTTAGCGGGGCCGCCGCGCGGTTCAGGCAAATTGAATTTGGCCAGCGCTTTGCGGCCACCGAAGCGCAGGTATTCACCTGGCAGTCGGCCGGTCAGCCCGGTTTTCAAAAAAATTTCGAATTGCTGGCTGCCAACCTCGATGAGCTCGGCCAAAAGGGCTACCGGTGCTTTATTGCTGCCGAAATGCCGCGGCAGCACGACCGTCTTGCGCGCATTTTCGAAGAAATACGCCCCGGCCTTACGTTTATTCCGCTTGCTTTTCCGCTTCGGCAGGGGTTTGTTGATCATCTGCTCAAAACAGCCTGTTATACCGACCACCAGATCTTCGAGCGTTTTCATCGCTATCATGCCCGCGAAAAATTCAGCAAGTCGAAAGCCCTTACCCTGCGCGAACTGCAAACCCTCAAACCCGGTGACTTTGTTACGCACATCGATTACGGTATAGCCAAGTTTGCCGGCCTTGAAAAAAAAGAAATAAACGGGCGTCAGCAGGAATTAATCAGGCTGGTGTACCGCGATGATGACGTATTGTATGTAAGCATCCATGCGCTTCATAAAATTTCAAAATACACGGGCAAAGAGGGCACGCCACCGGTAATCAGCAAGCTGGGCACCCAGGAATGGGAACAGAAAAAAGCACGCGTTAAAAAGAAGGTTCAGGATATTGCCAAAGACCTCATCCGCCTGTATGCCAAACGCAAGTCTTCACCTGGTTATGCTTTCTCGCCCGACAGCTACCTTCAGGCCGAACTGGAGTCGTCATTCATATATGAAGACACGCCCGACCAGGCCCGCGCTACCGAAGAAGTAAAAAGAGATATGGAAGCGCCCCATCCCATGGACCGGCTGATTTGCGGTGACGTGGGCTTTGGCAAAACCGAAGTGGCCATTCGTGCCGCCTTTAAAGCCGTTACCGATGGCAAACAGGTGGCTGTGCTGGTGCCCACCACCATACTGGCATTTCAGCATTACCGCACTTTTACCGAACGGCTTCAGGGGTTGCCGGTAACCATCGACTATGTATCACGCTTCCGTACCACAGCCGAAGTAAAATCCATCCTCTCAAAAGTACGCGAAGGAAAACTGGATATACTTATTGGCACCCACAGAATAGTAAGCAAGGACGTACAGTTTAAAGACCTGGGCCTGCTGATAGTAGATGAAGAACAGAAATTTGGCGTAAAGGTTAAGGAAAAGCTCAAGGAATTTAAAGTTAACGTTGATGTGTTAACCCTCACGGCTACGCCCATTCCCCGAACCCTGCACTTCTCACTCATGGGCGCACGCGACCTGAGCATCATTGCCACACCGCCACCCAATCGCCAGCCGGTAACCACCGAGTTGCACACCTTTCATGAAACCATTATACGCGATGCCATAAGCTTTGAACTGCGCAGAGGCGGCCAGGTTTTTTTTGTACACAACCGCATAAGCGATATAGACGAAGTAGCCAACCTGGTGTTTCGTTTAGTACCCGATGCGCGCATTGCCGTGGCACACGGCCAGATGAATGGCGACCAGCTGGAAAAAACCATGCTGAAATTTATAAATGGCGAATACGATGTGCTGGTTTCTACCAACATCATTGAATCGGGGCTGGATATACCCAACGCCAACACCATGATTATAAACCAGGCCCATATGTTCGGATTGTCCGACCTGCACCAGATGCGCGGCCGCGTGGGTCGTTCCAATAAAAAGGCCTTCTGCTACCTGCTTACCCCTCCCGCATCGCTGCTCACAGCCGACTCGCGCAAGCGCCTTGCCGCATTGGAAGAATTTTCTGACCTGGGCGATGGTTTTAAAGTGGCTATGCGCGACCTGGACATACGCGGTGCCGGCAACCTGCTGGGTGCCGAACAAAGCGGCTTCATTAACGACCTGGGTTTTGATACCTACCACAAAATACTGGACGATGCCATCCAGGAACTTAAGGAAACCGAGTTCAAAGAGCTGTTCGCCTCCGAACTGGCACAGAAAGTAAAACTGCTGGTGCAGGATTGCTCCGTAGAAACCGACCTGGAAATTCTTATTCCCGAATGGTACGTTTCCAGCATTACCGAACGCCTGCAGCTCTACGCCCGGCTGGACAACATTAAAAACGAAAACGAGCTTACCGCATTTACCACCGAACTGCGCGACCGGTTTGGCGAAATACCCGAACCTGTTCATGAACTGGTCCACTCCGTACGGCTGCGCTGGCTGGGCGAGCAGGCCGGTTTTGAAAAAATAGCCCTCAAAAACGGTAGTTTTAAAGGGCACTTTACTTCCTCTCGCCCCGACTATTTCAACTCACCGGTTTTTGGAAAAATTCTGCGCTATATCCAGACCCATCCCCGTACATGCCGCCTGCGCGACCAGAACGGCAAGGCCATGGTTATTATCGAAAACATTGCCCATGTACGCCAGGCCATTGAGGTTTTAACGCTAATGCTCGAAACCGGAGTGGAAGCCGCTGTACGCAACTAACAAAATAAACGCACCCTGCCGGTGTTTCATACCCACACCAGGTTGATTTATACCTTTAATTTATGAATTACAGGGTACAACTTGGAAAACACATGTTTATGTACATATATTAGCGTTTGCTTTTAACCAAACCAGTCATGATTCGGCTTACCAAGGTTCTATTTTTTGTATTTGCCGCCTCGGCGTTGCTTTCTGCCTGCAGTTTGTTTAACCGGGGCAAGGGAAAACCCACCGCGCAAAACCCAGGACAAATAAGCACGGCTACCGGCCTGGCCTATAACGATGAAGATGAAGGGGGCTTTCCGGTAAAACCCTTCGAAGGACAACCCGATGCTCCGAATATGGTTTTTATTGAAGGTGGCCGGGCAGTAATGGGTTCCTACGAAGAAGATGTAATGGCTTCGCGCGACAATTTGGAGCGCACCGTTTCGGTGGCCTCTTTTTATATGGATGAAACCGAAATTGCCAACATCCACTGGCTGGAATACCTGCACTACCTGGCCCGCGACTCTTCACAGGAAGTATACCAGGCCGCCCTCCCCGATACCACAGTATGGGTGGGCAAGCTGGCCTTTAACGACCCCTACGTTGAACATTACCTCCGCTATCCCGGCTTCCGTTATTTCCCGGTGGTAGGCGTAAGCTGGACACAGGCCAATGCCTATGCCGTGTGGCGTACCCGTGCCGTAAACATCAACCTTGCGAAAAAAGCCGGAACCGAATATGCCGAAACCGATGGCCGTATTCCCCTGGAGTCGGGTATTGTGGTGCCTGCCTACCGGTTGCCCACCGAAGCCGAATGGGAATATGCCGCTCAGGCTATGATCGGCACCCAATGGCTGGAGGAAATGCAAACCCACCAGCGCATTTATCCGTGGGACGGCCACGCAGTGCGTAACCCTTACGGAAAACAAATGGGCTTTATGCTGGCCAACTTTAAACGCGGCCGCGGCGATTATGCCGGTATTGCCGGACGCCTTAACGATGGTGCCCTTATTACTTCTTATATCTATGAGTTCCCTCCCAACGACTACGGCCTTTATAACATGGCCGGCAACGTGAGCGAGTGGGTGCAGGATGTGTACCGCCCCATGTCGTTCCAGGACTTTGATGACCTGAACCCCATACGCAGAGATGGTTTTCTGGACAAGGCTTCGGGAACCGAACAGGAGGGTAACCTGTACAACAATAAAGAGCGCAACCCCACAAGCTACACCTCGCTTATTACCGATCGTGCGCGTGTGTATAAAGGCGGAAGCTGGAAAGATGTGGCCTACTGGATGTCTCCGGGTACGCGCCGGTACCTAGACCAGGACAGCGCCACAGCCACCATTGGTTTCCGTTGCGCTATGATTCGTGCCGGATCGAATTATTGATAATCTTCTTTCTTGAGTCATCACCTAACCCAAACCCTGCCCTGTGGCAGGGTTTTTTTATCCTGCTGCATAGGCAATGCCCGCCACACTTAATGAAGCCACACCCGCCTTTACCAGGGTTTGTCCGCAGGCTTCCAGCGTGGCACCTGTGGTAATAACATCATCCACCAATAGAATGCGTTTGCCTTCAACAACCTTAGCCTGTTTCAGCTCAAAGGCCGTCTCTACATTTTGCCAGCGCATAAGGCGGTTCTTGCGGGTTTGCGTTTCGGTTACACGTGCACGAACGAGTATGCTGGTGTTTAGAGGAACGTTTAAGGTGGCTGAAAGACCCCTGGCAAATTCAGCGCTCTGATTATACCCGCGCTTCCGCTGCCGCCCAGGATGAAGCGGCACCGGCACAATCATATCTGCTTTGTTGTTAAGTCCTGCAGCCTTTAAATCCCCGCCATAAATTTTGCCCAGGTAGAACGCCAGGGCAGGAACATGTTGGTATTTCAGGGCGTGTAAAATATGCTGCACTCTTCCGCCCCTGCTAAAAAGCAAGAATGCCGCTGCGAAATCCAGCGGAAGCCTCCCGGCTAGCCTGATAAAAACCGGATTCTCCCGGTAAAGATGATACCCGGGCCGGGGCAATTGCATTAAGCACGAAGTGCAAATCCAGTCTTCGCCTTTCACCAGTGCGCCGGCACAGGCCACGCAGTACGGCGGATACAGAAGATGAAGGAAATCGGACAGGAAAGACCTAAAAGGCATACGCATTACCGGTATATTTGTGCCCTGCTAAAATACCACAGCCATGTCATTAGTAGAAGATTTTAACCGGTACCGCACCAAAATGAATGAACGCATACTTTCCAGCGACAGCCTGCTGCTGAAGCGCATCTTCAACCTTGATACTAATGCGTATGCCAATGGCGTGCTGGATGTACGTACCAAAGAGCTTATTGGTTTAACCTGTTCGCTGGTGCTGCGCTGCGATGACTTCGTAAAGTACCACCTGGGCAAATGCCATGAAGCCGGCCTCACTACCGAACAGGTAAACGAAGCCATGGGCATAGCCACCCTTATAGGCGGAACTATCGTTATTCCACACCTGCGACGCGCTTTTGAGTACTGGGAAGAACTAAGCCATGTATAAACGCGACCTGGAACTGGAGCGGCAATGGCAAAAGCTGCTGCAACGTCTGGAAGCAGCTATCGGCAAAAGACCGGCCGACCTGAATGCTGTTCTCTTTCTTATAGGCGTACAGGAGCTGGGGCAGGGAAGCCGGGCGTTTACCAAAGAAGAAAAGCAGGACCTGATGCACATTGCCACATGCAAAGTACTGAGCTTGTCCGGTTATTACCGGCTGGAAGGCCTGGACCAGGAGGGATGGCCCCACTGGCAAAACGTAAAAAAGCTACCTTCCTTCTCATTGGGTGAACAGGAAAAGTTGCTTAAGATGCACATACTTGAATACTTCGAGCAGGAATACCATTGGTCTTTTGCGGCCGGAGAAGATCAGGAGGCCCCTCATCCGTAATTGCAATACGCAATTATAGCCGTATATTTAGCATGGCGGTAACTTTGCTAACCGATACCCGTTTTTTTAATACAATATGAATGGATTAGGGGGTATAGAAGAAAAAATCAGGGCCTTTAAAAAAAGGTATTACTTCTCCCTGTTGTTGCGCGGGCTGTTGCTTACAACCGGCAGTGTGCTGGGGTATTACCTGCTGGCTGCCCTTCTGGAATATTTCTTCTGGCTTTCCACTTCCCTGCGTTTTCTCATCGTCATATTATTCGTGTTCATCCTGCTGGCATGCGGCTATGTGTTCCTGCAGCAACCTTTGCTGTACTATTTGCGCAGTCGGGGTATGACAGACGATGAAGCTGCCCGATACATCGGGCAGATGTTTCCTGGCATCCGGGACAAGCTGCTTAACATACTTCAGCTTTCGCGCATGCGCAATTCCATGCTGGCTCAGGCCGGCCTGGCACAAAAAGCTCGGGCACTGGAACCTCTGCTTTTTGAAGAAAGCGTTGATCTACGTCAAAACAAACGCTACCTGCCCCATCTTCTTATTCCCCTTGGCATTATGGCTGTGTTGCTGCTGGTAAATGCCTCGGTTATAACTCGCAGTACCTATCGCATTGTTCACTTCAGACAACCTTTTGCACCCGAAGCACCCTTTGCCTTTAACCTGGAAAATACCAGCTTGCTGGCTTTTCGCAACGAAGATTTTGAGCTTAAGCTTGCTCTTACCGGAATGGCCCTGCCCGAACAGGTTTACCTCATAACTGATAACGGCCGTTACCTTATGCAGCGCCAGGATCACGGGCACTTCAACTTTTTGTTTGAAAAGGTACACCATCCTGTTACCTTCTGGTTCGAGGCCGCCGGTTTCCGGTCGCACATGTACCAGCTCAAGCTGGCCGAGCGGCCCGAACTGCAGTCACTTCGCATAGATCTTCGCTATCCGGGTTACACCGGCCGCCAACCCGAAAGCCTTGTCAACGCCGGCCCCCTGCGTGTTCCACAGGGAACCCGTGTAAACTTTGCGGCTCGCAGCAGCCACGCCTCCAGGGCCACCATACAAATTAATAATGCGGATTGGAATAACATGCAAGAGTCTGATAATCAGACTTTTAAATATTCTTCTGTACTGCTCCAATCAGGGCAATACGAAATTCGCCTCCACAATGAATACGGCAGCAACAGCGAAATGCTGCGTTATCCGGTTGAGGTAATACCTGACCAATACCCCGAAATATCCGTAACTCCTGCTCCGGACTCGCTTTTTTACAAACACCTGGTTACCGGTGGAGTAGTATCGGATGATCACGGAATAACTGACCTGCGGCTGGTGTTTCACATGAAAAAGGACGGAAAAGACCTGCCCGGCAAAGCACTTCATGTGCCTTTTAATCCCGGCTTGTCCCGGCAAAGTTTCTATTACTACTGGTCATTAGACACCCTTCGCCTCAAACCCGGTGATGAATTAAGCTACTACCTGGAAGTATTTGACAACGATGGCGTAAACGGACGCAAAAGCACACGTTCGGCTGTATACACCCTGCGCCTGCCTGACAAGGAACAGGTGCAGGCCGATATTGCGCGCTCGGCACGACAAACCCTGGAGAACTTGCGCGAAGGAGTTGACCAGTCGCGAAATTTTAAAAATGAACTGGATGAACTTCAGCAAAAGCTAAAGGGAAAGCAGTCGCTTGACTGGCAGGAAAAAAAGCGCCTGCAGGATCTGGTTGAAAAGCGCAAGTCGCTGGACCAGTTCCTACAGCAACTCAGTGAACAAAACAAAAATCTGGAAAACAAAAAGGCAGGCTTTACCGAACAGGACGAGCGCCTCATTGAAAAAGCCCGGCAACTGCAGAAGCTAATGGACGAATTGCTGGACGATGAGACCCGCAAACTGCTGGAAGAGTTACAGCGCTTGCTTCAGGAAAACGCCCGTAATCAGGACGTGCAGAAATTGCTCGAACAGCTTAACCGAAATGCCCGCAACCTGGAAAAAGAACTGGAACGGGCATACGAGCTGATGAAACGTCACCAAATGGAGTTTCAGCTCGAACAAACGGCCAAAAACCTGGACGAGCTGGTACAAAAACAGGAACAATTGCTAAAGGAAACCGAAGAAACCACCCGGCAAAAGGATGACCCGGCAACGCAAACCCGCGAGCTGGCCGAAAAGCAGACCGACCTTGAACAAAAGCTGGAGAAAATAAAGGAAGAACTGCAAAACATCCGGAAGCTGGGCGAAGAAACAGGGGAGACGCCGGACTTGCCGCAGGAAAGCGACATAGATGAGACGGCAGAGGAAATGGACAAAAGCCGTAAAAACCTGGAGCAGAACCGCCCCTCCGATGCCCGCGAACCGCAGCAAAAAGCCATAGAAAAAATGAAGGAAATGAGCCGGCAAATGAACCAGGAAATACAGGGCGCCATGATGGAAATCGATATGAAAAACCTGGAATCGTTGCGGCACATCCTGCACGGGCTCATCAAAATTTCGCACAACCAGGAAGAAATACTTACCGATATGCGCTCACTGCCAGGCAACGACCCCAGGTTTAACGAACTGGCCCAGCGGCAAATAAAATTGAAAGACGATGTTAAAGTACTGGAAGACAGTCTGTTAGCACTTGCCTCGCGCGATCCCATGATGGGTTCGTTTGTTACGCGCGAAATCACCGATTTGGACGACAACCTGCAAAAAGCCATTGAAGCCAACAATGAAAAGAGGCGGGGCCCGGCACTTAATGCCATGCAGTTAAGCATGACCTCGGTAAATAACCTGGCCCTTATGCTAGACAGCCATTACGATGCCCTCATGCAAATGATGGCCAACGCGCGGCCCTCGCGTTCGCGCAACAACAAGGGCAATGCCAGGCTATCGGAGCTGCAGCAACAGCTCAATCAAAAAATTGAAGAACTGAAAAACAGTGGCCGGCAGGGCCGCGAACTGTCGGAAGAGCTGGCCCGCCTGGCTGCCGAACAGGAACGCATACGCAAGGCTTTGAAGGAATTTGAGGAGAATTTAAAAAGACAGGGCGGAAAAGGAGTAGGAGATGAGCTGCAGGAACAAATGGAAGAAACCGAAATGGATTTGGTAAATAAACAGCTTACCGATGAGCTTATCCGGCGCCAGCGCCAGATATTAACCCGCCTACTGGAAGCCGAAAAATCGGCCAGGGAACAGGATGTGGACGAAGAACGCAAAGGCGAAACAGCCCGCGATTATGACAAAATCATGCCCAAAGCCATTGAACAGTACCTTAAAGAAAAAGCTAAAGAAACCGAACTGTTGCGCACCTTACCTCCCAGGCTTTCTCCTTATTATCAACGCGAAATAAATGAATATTTAAAGCGCCTCAGGGAAAACCAATAAGAAATGAACAACATCAGCATTCAAATTCCTTCCATTCCCGAAAACATCAGAATAATTGAAAGTTTCATTGACAACGCCAAAGATCGCTTTGATTTGAGCGAAGACCTGTACGGCAATATTATGATTGCCGTAACGGAAGCCGTTAACAATGCCATAAAGCACGGAAACGAAAACAATAACAAAAAAAATGTGTTCCTGAGCCTTCATCTGGATAACAACACCCTTCGGTTTACCATAAAAGACGAAGGCAATGGATTTGACTACCGAAACCTGCCTGATCCTACGTTGCCCGAAAACCTTGAAAAACCCAGTGGCAGAGGTATTTTTTTAATGAAACACCTGGCCGATGAAGTAGTTTTTAAGGAAGGAGGAAGGCTGGTAGAGCTGATTTTCTACACGAATGCCTGATGGGAGCCATCCGCTATTTTTACGAAGGCACGAGGTTTCGATTGCCCCACCCGCTGAAGACAAAAAGGTGGCTCCTAAAGGCTGCCAAACAGGAGGGCAAAGAAATTGCCCATTTGAACTACATATTCTGTTCCGACCGCTACCTGCTTCGCTTGAATATAGCCCACCTGAATCACCGCACCCTGACCGACATTATTACCTTTCAATATCACACAGAAGGAGAGGACATAGAGGGGGATGTGTTTATTAGCATTCCCCGGGTTCGTGAAAATGCCCGTAAATACCAATGTTCATTTGCTGATGAACTGCACCGGGTAATGGTGCACGGATTACTTCACCTGATGGGCTATACCGACAAAAAACCGGTAGAAAAGGAAACCATGCGAAAAAAAGAAGGGGCCTACCTGTCATTAAGGTAGTTTCACGTGGAACTCTGCGGGTTATTCACAATTGTGGAGAAACTTGTTGATTTGGGGATTCTTTGGGTTTCACGTGAAACACTTGTATGGCCTGGAAGGTAATGAATGACCAATTCCGGCCGTGTTGCGCTCCTTTGGTAGTTGTTAAAAATAGCGGTACGTCCCAGAGCGGCACATAAGGACATCCAAACCAATTTACTATACATTTCGGAGCAGATATACACGTATACTGTCCGGCACATTCGCCCTGGCTACTTTGTTCATACTTTGCCTTATTTTTGCAGAAAAACCATGCCTGGGGTTCTGAGGCGGGTTAGAGGGTATATTTTTAAATAAGCTCAGCAATGTTTCCGGAATACGATATCATTGTGGTAGGCGGGGGGCATGCCGGCTGCGAGGCTGCAGCGGCAGCAGCCCAAATGGGCTCCAGGGTTTTGCTGGTAACCATGAACATGGCAACCATTGCCCACATGTCGTGCAACCCGGCCATGGGTGGAGTGGCCAAAGGGCAGATTGTACGCGAAATTGACGCGCTGGGCGGCCTCTCCGGCATTGTATCCGATAAATCCATGGTTCAGTTCCGCATGCTTAACCGCTCTAAAGGTCCGGCTATGTGGAGCCCCCGAACGCAAAACGACCGGATGCGCTTTGCTGAAGAATGGCGCCTGGCACTGGAGGGCATACCCAACCTCGATATGTGGCAGGAAATGGTCAGCGCCCTGCTGATAAAAGACCAGCGCGTAACCGGAGTTCGCACTTCGCTGGGTATTGAAATACCGGCAAAAGCTGTTGTGCTTACCAATGGCACTTTCCTGAATGGCACTATCCACATTGGCGAAAAACAATTTGGCGGCGGAAGGGCAGGTGAGCGGGCCGCTACCGGATTAACCGAACAACTAAAAAGCCTTGGTTTCGAAGCCGGCAGGATGAAAACAGGTACCCCGCCCCGCATCGATGGCCGAACCCTCGACTACTCCAAAATGGAAGAGCAAAAAGGGGATGAAAACCCCGGCAAGTTTTCCTTCAGCACCGAAACCCAACCCCTGTCCCGTCAACTAAGCTGCTGGATTACCTACACCAATGAGGCCGTGCACGATGTGCTCAAACAAGGTTTCGACAAATCACCCATGTTCTCGGGGCGCATCCAGGGCCTGGGACCACGCTACTGCCCCTCAATAGAAGATAAAATTAACCGCTTTGCCGAAAGAGAGCGCCATCAGATTTTTGTCGAACCCGAAGGATGGAAAACCATTGAAATCTACGTCAACGGCTTTTCTACTTCCCTTCCGGAGGATATTCAGTACAAAGCACTCAAAAAGATTCCCGGCTTTGAAAACGCCAAAATGTTCTGCCCGGGGTATGCCATAGAATACGATTTCTTTCCACCTACGCAGCTAAAAGCAACGTTGGAAACGCAACTAATTGATAATCTGTATTTTGCGGGTCAAATAAACGGTACAACCGGATACGAAGAAGCCGCCTGTCAGGGTTTAATAGCCGGCATCAATGCCCACAACAAAGTGCACGGCAAGGCCCCGTTCATTCTGGAACGATCAGAGGCTTACATAGGCGTATTGATTGACGACCTCATTACCAAAGGCACCCAGGAACCTTACAGGATGTTTACCAGTCGGGCCGAATACCGGATTCTGCTCAGACAAGACAATGCCGACATTCGGTTAACAGAAAAAGGGTATGAACTAGGCCTGGCTTCTGCCGAAAGGGCAGAGCGGGTAAGGCACAAAAAACAGCAGGTGGCCGACCTGATACAACGGCTGGAAACCATTCGGGTACATGCCGACCAGGTAAACAATGCACTGGAAGCAATGGGTTCGGCAACAATACGCGATAAAATAAACCTGGCAACCCTGTTGCGCCGGCCCGAAATAACTGCCCAGGCCTTAAGCAAACTCCATCCGGAAATTAACAGTATGCTAAGCCAGTACGAAAATGAAGTTGTGGAGCAGGCCGAAATAGCCGTGAAGTACCAAACCTATATTGAGCGGGAGCAAAAGATGGTAGAAAAAATGAACAGCCTGGAAGCTTTTTCCATACGTCCGGATTTTGACTACGACAGGGTAAAGGCGCTGTCGGCCGAAGGGAGGGAAAAGCTAAAACGCATCCGTCCGCGCACCATCGGCCAGGCAAGCCGCATAAGCGGTGTTAGTCCTGCCGATATTTCGGTTCTTACCATTTATCTTGGGCGCTGATGAACGTGACCCTTAGCTGCCCTGCGTGCCACAATGCGCAGTTTGAATTTTATCTGGCCACGCAGGATTTCGGCGTAACCCGTGAACCATTTAATCTATACCGGTGCACGCAATGCGGTTTGCTGGCTACCTATCCGCAGCCAGATGAAGATCAAATCGGGCGGTATTACGCCTCACCCAATTACATATCGCACACCGGTAAACATGATAATGGCATTCTAAAATTGCTTTACCTTTCCGTGAGGAGAATCGCCCTTACAGGCAAGAGAAAACTCATTGAAAAAAAATATTACAAAGGGAGTTTACTTGACATAGGATGCGGAACAGGTACTTTTTTGCACGAAATGAAGCGCAGCGGCTGGAGTGTAACCGGTGTTGAGCCGGCAGATGTGGCAAGGCAGCAGGCTGAAAGCAGGCTAAGCCAAAAGGTGTTTACAAGTATTGATGAATTACCGCAAAAATCCTATCGGGTCATCACCCTGTGGCATGTGCTCGAACATTTGCATCAACCAGACGCAACCATTAAAAGCTGCCGCAATTTGCTTGAGCCAGGTGGCCTACTGGTTATTGCAGTACCCAACCCTGCCAGTTTCGATGCGCTTCACTACCGGCAGCATTGGGCAGGGTTTGACGTTCCCAGGCATTTGTGGCATTTTACCAGACAATCCATGGAAAAGCTGTTAATCCAACAGGGTTTTACGCTGCTTCAGGTTCTGCCCATGCCCTGGGATGCCTATTACGTTAGCCTGTTAAGCGAAGCTTACAGGAAAAAACAAAATTTTCTGGCACGTTTCTGGAACGGGTTTTTCACGGCACTTAAAAGCAACTTGCTTGCACGCAAAACAGGTGCTTACTCCAGTTTGCTTTACCTTGCCATTAAATAAATAATGAGCTTTTCTGTAAAATCATCATTCTTCGGATGTATTGCACTACTGCTCGGTTCCTGTGCGCAGCAGGGTATGCCCACCGGAGGCGAAAAAGACACCGCGCCCCCGCAACTGGTAGAAGCCATTCCCGCCAACCGGCAAACTTCGTACAAAGGCAACCAGATGGTGCTTACTTTTAACGAATATGTGCAACTGAACAATCCCAGGGAGCAGCTTATCGTAATACCCCCACTCGACAACAAAAAACTGGAGGTTACCGCCCGACGTAACAAAATTTACATTCGATTCAACCAGCCTCTGCAGGACACCACCACCTATACTTTCAACTTCCGCGAAGCCGTACAGGATATTACCGAACGCAATCCGGCACATAATCTGAAACTGGCTTTCAGTACAGGTCCGTATATCGATACACTCATCATCAGGGGCAGGGTGGTGCATCACCTAACCGGCAAACCTGTTGAAAATTGCCTTGTGGCACTAACCCAGGCAACCGACACAGCCGATATTTTCAAACATAAACCCCGTTACTTTACCCTGAGCGACAAGTCAGGCTATTTTCAGCTGGATAATATCAAAAAGGGCAAATACCTTATATATGCCTTTCTCGATAAAAATAAAAACCTTATTGTAGATAGCCAATCAGAAATATTCGGATTTAAAAGTCAGCCTCTTGAAATAAGCGATCAGAATCTGAATATCAACCTGTCGGTCTTTAAATTAGACATGCGTCCATTAAAGCTATTGGCCGCTCGCCCGGTTGGCAATGTGTTTGTGATAAGACTAAATAAAGGTTATGTAGATTTTAATATAAAACCAGCCGATACTTTAGTTCCGTTATACTATTCCGTTCCGGAACCTTCGGTTATTAATTTGTATAACACCTTAAATAACACCGATAGCCTGGCGGTTAAGTTGTCGTGCACCGATAGCATTGAGAATAAGATAGACACCCTGATCTATATAAAATTTTCAAAAGCAGCCCTTATGGCAGAAAAATTCGAATTGTCCGTAAAAGATCTACGGTATTACGCTACTAAGAAAAATATTACTGGCAAGATCATTTTTAACAAACCAGTAATAAAAATAAATACCGACAGCCTATTTATTCGAGCCGACTCCACCAACACCATTCATTTTGAAAGCAGCGATTTCACATGGAACGAAAGACGAACAGAGGCAGTGTTAAACAAACAATTGCCTGTTGAATTAAATTTTGAACAGAAGCAACAACGAAAGCCCACAGCCGCTGTACGGCAGGGAGGTGGATTAACCAAAACAACACCCAATCCCCGGCATCTGTTTAATCACATTATACTCACAAAAGGGGCATTTATATCTGCAGATCTTGATTCATCTATTGTTCTTGCCAGTCCGATTACAAATTTTAAACCTGAAGAATTTTCAACCATTCTCTATCAGGTAGAAACAAACAATCTGTGTATCACAGAAATCACAGGCAAAAATAAATTTGTTAAACAAACAAAAGGCAATAAAGGATATTTCAGTGAATTGCCCCCTGACACATACCAGCTTAAAGCCTACATCGACACAAATGGGAATGGTAAATGGGATTGGGGAAACTTTTACCTGAAACAGGAGCCCGAGCCTGTGTGGTTTTATTTTGAAAACAATACGTTCGATATACCCACAAAGGCTAACTGGGAAGTTGGCCCTCTGTGGATAAAGCCACCAAAAGATGTGGATAAGTAAAACCATCCATACTCGGTTAAATCCCAAAACCAGCTTTGCGCTTTTGTCTGTTAATAAAAAGCTGCCTATTCACAATTTACCGTGTGCCAATTACCCACAACTTTTCATTAACATCAGGCGTTGTATTGTTGGCTAATGGTTTTGCGCGCTATGAATCAGTTCATTACAATCCACCAAATATGCACAACGACTTTCCGTTTTTTCCGGAATTGGGTTTTGCACAATTCCACATCGGTTAATAACAATTACAAATATTTAAATACAGTATTATTTTTTATAACTGTATCGGCTTATACACAATCTGATAATCAACTTGTGCAACTGGCCAATGAGTACTACCTGAAAGGCGAAAAGCAAAAAGCCGTTGAGCTATTTCGCGAAGCAGCTCGGTCAGATACAAACATTCCCCATATCCATAATAATTATCTTAATACCCTGGCCGACCTGGCGCTTTATGATGAGGCCCAGAAATACCTGTCGCGTTTGGTTAAAAAATATCCGGAAAACATTAATTATCAGGGCGACATAGCCTGGATGTATTTCCGCTCAGGCGATATAACGCGTGCCGAAAAATCCATTCGTGAACTCATTGAATTTAACGTTCGCAATACGGGGCGCATAAAATTGCTGGCCGATTATCTTACTTCGCGGTCGCTGCATGAATATGCCATTCAGGCTTTTAAGGAAGTACGCAAAGTCTATAACAACAATACAGTGTTTTGCCTGGAGCTGGCCATGCTGTACCGGTTACGGGGGCAGAAAGAACAGATGGTAGATGAATACCTGGCTTATGTAACTCAGGATAACTACAATCTTCAGTATGTAAAAAATGTATTGCAGGTGTTGCTGGAGCCGGCTGATATGGACGTGCTGGAATCCAAGCTGCTGGAACATGTTCAGGCCAATCCCGATCGCACCGTGTATACCGATTTGCTCATTTGGCTGTACGTGCAGCAAAAAAATTTTTTCGGTGCACTGGTGCAGGCCCGCGCACTCGACAGGCGCACCGGCTCTTATGGCGAGCAAACAGCCGAAGTGGCGCGGCTGGCCGTAAACAATGGCGACTACAAGGCAGCCCGGATGGCATATCAGTGGTTGTTGCGCACTTACCCACAGGGTCCATATTACGTTGAAGCCCGCCGCGGGCTTATTCAAACGCGCGAAGCAGCACTCAGGCAACACTATTCTATACCCCGCGACTCGGTACTTTATCTTACAGCCGATTATCAGGAATTTATAGCGGAAAATCTTCCGGATCCGATTGCCCTGGAAGCCCAGTGCAACCTCGCAATGCTTTACAGCCAGTGGCTGCAGGAACACAATAAGGCAGTGGAATTGCTTCGACAGGTAATCCGGATGCGCAACGTGCCCGATAACCTCATGGCCAGGGCCAAACTTAACCTGGCAGAAATCTATACCCTTACTGGCGAATGGTGGGAATCCACACTGCTGTATTCGCAGGTAGAAAAGAGCATGAAAGAAACCGAACCCGGTTATGAAGCCAAACTGCGCAACGCGCAGCTGTGGTACTACCGGGGCGACTTCAGGCTGGCAGCCGAGCATCTGGATGTGCTCAAAGAAGCCACCTCGCGTACCATAGCCAACGATGCCATGGAACTCAGCATCCGCATAAAAGAAAATCTTACCATGGACTCTTCCGGTACAGCCCTGAAAGCGCTGGCCAGAGCAGAGCTGTTGCTTAAACAAAACCAAACTGATGATGCCCTGAAGCTTATGGAACAAATAAAAGAAGGGCGTATCAAAACGCCGGAAGATACCGCCTGGATTACCTTTCCGAACTACGCCATACTGGATGAAGTTTACTGGCTGGAAGCCGCGATATATTTAAAACAAAAGCGCTACGAAAAGAGCATTGAAATGCTGGACCGGATAATACAGGATTATACCGAAGATGTGCTCAGCGATGATGCCTGGTTTAAAAAAGCCGAGATATATGAAATATACCTGCAGCAAACCGAAGAGGCGCGCGAACTGTACCTGGAATTTATAAACCGGTTTCCGGGCAGCGTGCATGCGGCCGAAGCCCGCAAACGCTACCGCCGCCTTCGAGGCGACTTTGGTGCTGAAAGGTTTTGATGATAATTAAGGCATCTTAACCACAGGTTGTAAGGATTCGCTGGCATACCGGATAACAGAGAGGAGTGATGATGCTGCTTTCATTTGATAGGCAAACCAAGGGAGCCGAATTAAGGTGAGCAATTTTCATTTCTTTTGCATATTTGGCCTGGATATAGATTTAATAAAAAATATTGTAATTTTCGACAATCTCCAAATGGAATTGCAAGTTAAAGAAGCGGCAGGTTTTAAATATGTTGACGAGGGGCAGGGGCCTGTTCTGTTGCTGTTACATGGGTTGTTCGGTGCCCTGAGCAACTGGCAGGGTGTGGTAAACCGCTTTGGCCGTGACTACCGTGTGGTTATCCCCATGTTGCCCATTTATGAAATGCCACTTAAGGAAGCCGGACTGGAGGGGCTGTGTAGGTTTGTAGAGCAGTTTGTGGTATTTCTTAACCTGAACAACATGATTATTATGGGTAACAGCTTGGGTGGGCATATTGCGCTGCTGTACACCCTGCGAAACGAAAACAATGTTAAAAAATTGGTGCTAACAGGAAGTTCAGGTCTCTTTGAAGATTCCATGGGCGGCTCCTATCCCAAACGGGGTAACTATGCCTATATTAAAGAACGGGTGGAATACACCTTTTACGATCCACGCGTGGCTACCAAAGAGCTGGTAGACGAAGTGTTCGAAACCACCAACAGCATTCCGAAAGCCATGCGCATAGTGGCCATTGCCAAGTCGGCGCAGCGGCACAACATGGCCAGTGATATTCCCCGCATACAGGCTCCTACCCTGCTCATCTGGGGACTAAACGACACCATTACCCCACCCATGGTAGCCTGGGAGTTTCACCGCTTAATACCCAACTCCACATTGCGTTTTATTGACCGGTGCTGTCATGCCCCCATGATGGAACATCCGGAAAAATTTAACAACCTGGTAAGCGACTTTCTGAAAGATTAACGTATATAGCAAAAAACAAGTGTGCCGTGACCGCCGGTGAAATGATTAACCAGATGATTCCTCCCCTACGGGCAGATGATGACGCCCACAAGGCACTGGTGTGGATGGATGAATTTCATTGCGCGCACCTGCCTGTAGTGCATGATCGGCATTTTCTGGGCTTCATTACCGAAGCAACCATACTGGAAGGCAACAACATCGACCGAAAAGTGGGCGACTTTGCCCTTACGGGCACCACCTGTGCCGTGGGGCTTAACAGCCACCTATACGAGGTACTCAAAACGGCAGCCGAATACAAACTGCAGCTGGTGGCAGTAACCGATGAGGCCGGGCAATATCAGGGTGTTATAACCGTGCACGATGCAGTTGCCTTCTTTGCCCACTCGGCTGCCGTGCAAATGCCGGGCGGAATACTGGTGTTATACATGAACTTCTCCGACTACTCGCTGGCCGAAATAAGCCGGCTCATAGAAGAAAACCGTGTTAAAATACTGAGCAGCATTGTAAAAGAAGACCCCATCGAACCGGGCAAAATACGCCTTACCCTGAAACTCAATGAAACCGACCTGTCGCGCACGGTGGCCACCCTGGAACGCTTCGGGTATAAGATCATCGGGCGATACCAGGAAAAACAGCCCCTGGGCAGCGAAAAAGAACGACTCGACATGCTGCTTCGCTACCTCAACATTTAAAATTTTCCCCCTCCGCCTGCAATTTGTATCTTCATTCCGAAAAGCACCCTACCCCGGATGAAAATAGCTATTCATGGAAAAGACCTCACCCGCAGAGAAGTGAATTTTGTGCACCAGGTACTGGACTTGCTCACCCGGCATAAAGTGCGCCTCTACCTTTCCGAAGCTTTCGGGAAATCCTTAAGCAGATATAAATTGCCCGACGTCCGGTGGCAGCTCTACCATGCGAACAAAAAGCTTCCCTCCTTCGATTTGTTTCTGAGCCTGGGTGGTGACGGCACATTGCTCGAGACCATAACGCACATAGGTCCTGCAGAAATACCCGTAATGGGCATTAACACCGGCCGGCTGGGCTTTCTGGCCACCATAAGCAAGGAAGAAACCGAATGGGCTGTTGAGGCCGTGCTGAAAGGCAACTACCAAACCGACCAGCGAACCCTGCTGCAGGTTTCGGCCGAAACCAAAGTGTTTGGCCGCCTGAACTTTGCCCTGAACGACTTTACCCTCATGAAAAAAGGATCTTCGTCAATGATTACCGTAAACACCTACATCGATGGTGAGTTCCTGAACGCCTACTGGGCCGATGGACTTATTGTGGCTACGCCAACCGGTTCCACCGGTTACTCGCTAAGTTGCGGTGGACCACTGGTGTTTCCGCGCAGCGGCAACTTTGTTATAACACCGGTAAGCCCCCACAACCTTACGGTACGCCCCATCGTGGTTTCCGATTCGGCCCGGATAACCGTACAGGCCGAAGGCCGCAACAACACTTTTCTGGCCACCCTCGATTCGCGCTTTACCGAAATAAACCGCAATACCCGCCTTACCATTACGCGGGCTCCTTTTCGCGCGCACCTTGTACAGCTGGAGGGGCAGCATTACTTCAAAACCCTGCGCCAGAAACTAAACTGGGGGCTCGATATCCGGAATTAATTTTTAGTTACCTTTGTAGTTCATTGGCTATTAAACGGTTACCGGCAATGAAAAAAACTGTCTATTTTCTGTTGGCTGTTACGTTCCTAAGCGGGATTTCTTGGGAGGCGTCTGCCCAGATGAACCGCAAAAACATTAAGAAAAACAACAAGCGCATTGCCAGTTACCGCGGGCGAAAGTCGCACTTCAGCAAAGAAAAGACCTACAACATGCTGGGCATTTCGCTTAATTCGCTCAACTACTTTGGCGACCTTTCGCCCACACCCAAACGCCTCAGCACCGACCTGGGTCTTACCCGTCCGGCCCTGGGCCTGTCGTTTACCCACCGGTTTGGTCCGCGTTACCAGTTGCAGGCAGCCTTTACCTATGGCGGCATTCGGGGTGCTGATACCAAATCGGCCGACCAGGGCGATACCCAAAACGGCATATATCGCTATAACCGCAACCTGTCCTTCCGTAACCGGATAAAGGAACTTTCGGTGGTTGCCCAGGTCGATTTATGGGAAAACATGTCCACCTACATCAGCCGCGTACAGTGGACGCCCTACATTTATGCCGGTATAGCGGTATTTCATCATAATCCGCAGGCCAAAGCCCCCGATACCGATGCAGCCGGAAACCCCACAGGCAAGGGTGGGCAGTGGGTGGACCTTCAGCCCCTGGGCACCGAAGGACAGTATGCTAACCTCCAACCCGGTGATGCCAACTACGGCATAAAACCCTACAAATTAATTCAACCGGCTATACCAATGGGCATTGGGGCGCGTTTCAGAATAAACGAAGTGATGGACGTAGCCGTGGAATGGGGTTTGAGGTACACCTTTACTGATTACCTGGACGATGTAAGCGGCAACTATGTTGACCTGGGCGTGTTTGGCAACAACCACCTGGCAAGGGCCATGTCGTACCGCACCAACGAAGTAGCCACACCCAACTTTACCTATACGGGGCGGGATGGCGTAAACTATAATGTGTTAAGCGGTTATGGCTCCGAATATCCCGATAACCTGCGGGGTAACCGCAACAACCGCGACATTTTTATGGTAACCTCTGTGCGCCTTACCTACATTCTGGGCAAAACCTTCCATCGCGCCAAGTTCAGATAATGCGCGCACCGGCTATTGGTTTATTCCTTCTTGTGCTTTCCGGGGGTTTTGCCTTTGCCCAACGCTCGGAGGTGGGCTTCGGGTTTGGCACATTTAACTACACCGGCGACCTGGTACGGACCTACCACCTGGCCTACAGCACCCCTGCCGGCACAGCTTTTTACCGCAACAACCTCAGCAAAGTGGTGAGCTTCCGCGCATCGGTTACGGCCGGCACACTGGCAGCCCGCGAATTGCCGCTGGATGCCGCTGCCGCGCAGCGCAATGCTTCGTTTTCCATATCGCTTTTTGAAGCGGCGTTGGCTTTTGAATATCATTTTCTGGACTGGCGCGACAGCAAGCGCCCCATGCGGTACACCCCATACCTGTTTGCGGGCTTTGGCCTGTTTGGCATATCGGGCTACCAGAATAAGCCCGAAGCCTACAGCAACGTACAGGCGGCCATTCCTTTCGGGGGCGGGTTTAAATACATCCTCAACCCCAAAATGTACATTGCTTTCGAAACAGGAATACGCAAAACTTTTTTCGATTATCTCGACAATATTTCAGACGGAGACGTTACCCGCAAAAACTTCGGGTATGGTAATCCCAACGATTTCGACAATTATTTTTTTGTTGGCCTTACGCTTACCCGTACTTTTTACGATATACCCTGCCCTACCAACCCTTACCGGTAATACCGGCGCTTTCGGGCAGTACATAAAATACCTTAATTTTGCCCACTTGTGTCTTCATTCAGAGAACATATAGACATTAACCGCCTGCCCCGGCATATTGCCATTATTATGGATGGCAACGGGCGCTGGGCCAGGAAAAAGGGTGCCATGCGCATATTCGGGCATCGCAATGCTGTACAGTCTGTTCGCGAAGTAACCGAAGCCTGTGCAGAGCTGGGCATTTCCTATCTTACCCTGTACGCTTTTTCAACCGAAAACTGGGGAAGGCCTAAAGAAGAGGTTGACGGGCTTATGGAGCTGCTGGTGCATACCCTGCGGCAGGAAATAAACACATTGCTGGAAAACCAGATAAAGCTGATAACCATTGGCGACATTGCACAGCTTCCGCCCCAATGCCAGGAAAACATTCAGTGGGCAATTGATAAAACCAAACACAACAAAGGGGTTACGCTTATTCTGGCATTAAGCTACAGCGGCCGCTGGGAAATGACTCAGGCTGTTAAGGCTATTGCCCGTGATGTGAAGAGCGGAAAGATAAACCCCGCCTACATTACCGAAGAAACCATAGAACGGTACCTGGCCACTGCGGGAATTCCCGACCCCGAACTGCTGATACGAACCAGTGGCGAAATGCGTGTAAGCAACTTTTTGCTTTGGCAAATTGCCTACACCGAACTGTATATTACCCCCACCCTTTGGCCCGACTTCAGAAAGGAAAATCTATATGAAGCCATATGGGCCTATCAGCAACGCGAGCGAAGATTTGGCAAAACCAGCGAACAATTAAACCCCGTTAACTAACCATGCGAACGCCATCACTGCTTCTGGTTCTGTGGCTCTTGACTATGGTGATTACTGATGCGCATGCGCAGTTCAGGCGGTCGCGCGAACGCGCCTCGGCTGTTGATAACAATTTGAATTACGCCAATCCCGCTGAATATATTATTGCCGACATTGAAGTGGCCGGTTTAAATATTCTGGATAAAAACGCCATGATTTCTTTAACCGGTTTGCGGGTGGGCGATAAAATCAAAATTCCCGGTGATGCCATATCCGGGGCCATACGCAAACTGTGGAAACACGGGCTTATTGGCGATGTTACCATTTCTGTTCAGCGCATTGAAGCAAACCAGGTGTGGCTTCTTCTAACCCTGGCCGAGCGGCCGCGCCTCACCAACTTTTACTTTACGGGCATCAATAAATCGCAGGAATCATCATTGAAAGAAGAACTGAAGCTTATACGGGGCAAAATTGTAAACGATGCCATGCTGCGCAACACTGAGCTTAGCGTAAAGAAGTTTTTTGTGAAAAAAGGATACCTGAATACCCAGGTTAAAATCCTTCAGGAGCACGATACCCTTACCGATGGCATTCGCCTGCGCATAGCGATAAACACCGGCTCTAAAGTAAAGATTAATAAAATCAGGTTTATTGGCAACGAGGTTTTCTCTGACAATACACTAAAGGCCAAAATGAAAAAAACAGCCGAATATCCGCGCATTGCACTGCACCGCACGGTTATAAGCAAACTTCTTGGTCTTAAGCCCGAAAAGCTTAAAGCCTGGTTCGATACCACCTACACGGTAAGCTGGCATAAGTTTCGTGAAGCACTCAGCGAAAATATACAGCTTAACATATTTAAAAGCTCAAAATTTATTGCTGCCGATTTCGAAGAAGACCAACAAAAGGTAATTGCATTCTACAACACAAAAGGCTACAGAGATGCCGAAATACTGGCCGACACCGTTTATGCGCATAACAAAAAAAGCATTAATATCGACATCCGCGTAGGCGAAGGATATAAATACTATTTCCGCAATATATACTGGACGGGCAACTATGTGCACACAGCAAATACACTTAACGCCATATTGGGCATTCAAAAAGGCGATGTGTACAACCGCGACCTGATTGACAAAAAAATAACCTTTAATCCTAAAGGGGCAGACATTACCGGCCTGTACATGGATGACGGCTACCTGTTCTTCAGGGTAACGCCGGTGGAATATGTGGTGGGGAAAGATTCGATAGATGTTGAAATGCGCATCTACGAGGGCGAGCAGGCCACCATTAACGAAGTAACCTTTTCTGGAAATGAACGCACCAGCGACCATGTAATCAGGCGCGAGTTATATACCATTCCGGGGCAAAAGTTCAGAAGAGCCGACATCATACGCACGCAGCAAAAGCTGGGGCAGTTGGGCTTCTTTAATCCGCAGAAAATCAATCCGAATCTGGTGCCCAACCCGGCCAACGGAACGGTGGATATTGAATGGCAGCTCGAAGAGCAGTCCAACGACCAGATTGAACTGTCGGGCGGCTGGGGCGGAGCCTTTGGGTTTGTGGGCACACTGGGCCTTACCTTTAACAACTTCTCTGCGCGCAACATTACCAACTTCTCGCAGTGGCGACCCCTGCCGGTAGGCGATGGGCAACGCCTGTCGCTGCGCATACAGGCAAATGGTAGAAGATTCCAGAATTACAGCATTTCGTTTACCGAGCCCTGGCTGGGCGGCCGCAAGCCCCAGTCGTTTACCGTAAGTGCCAACAAATCGGTTTCGAGGCAACTGTACAGCCAGACCGACTCGCTGGGCTTTATCAGCGACATAGAATCGCGCATAGGCGTAAGTAACGTTACAGTGGGCCTGGGCCGCGTGCTAAACTGGCCCGACAACTTTTTTACCCTCACCAATTCGCTTTCATTTACCGAATACGACCTGCGCAACGCTCCCAACTACATACCGGGTTGCATAAGCTGCCGGTCCAATTCGGTTACCTTCAACACCACCCTTGCGCGCAACAGCGTGGACAATTTTATGTACCCCAGCAGCGGATCAACGGTATCGTTAAGCGGAACCTTTACGCCTCCCTTTTCGATTTGGCGCAAGTTGAATTCGGAAACGGCCTCCCCGGAAGAACTGTACAAGTGGGTGGAGTATTACAAAATAATGTTCGATGCCAAATACTACATGCCGCTGGACCGCAAAAATAAACTGGTGTTCGAGGCCAAAGCCCACTTCGGTTTTATAGGCCGATACACCCGTTCGCTGGATTACACACCTTTCGAACGCTTCTTTCTGGGAGGTGCGGGTTTGGCCGGCGGATTTGGTGCATTTGTGCTGGGGCAGGACATCATTGGCTTGCGCGGGTATGACGACAACCAGATAACGCCCCCCTACAGCCGCCTGGACCAGTCGGTTCGCGGAGGGATAGTCTATAACAAATTCGGCCTGGAGTTGCGCTACCCCGTAACCACCGGCAACGCGGCCACCATTTACGGCTTCCTGTTTACCGAAGCTGGCAACAACTGGAACAATTACCGCGACTTTAATCCGTTTAACCTCTATAAAACCGTTGGCTTTGGCGTGCGCATTTTTATGCCGGCATTCGGACTCATTGGATTGAACTGGGGGTTGCCGCTCGACCCCTTCCCGCTGGGATCGGACAAACCCATCGGTGGGGCCCGCTTTCAGTTTACCATCGGCCAGCAAATCCGTTAATTTCATGCGGTTTTACGCTTTTATCATATTTTTTCTCATTTTCGGCCCGAATTTTGTCCATGCACAGAGGTTCGGCTACATTGACTCTGAGTTTATTCTGGGCCGCATGCCCGAATACAAAAAGGCTCAGGAAGAAATTAGCCGGCTGTCTGAACTGTGGGAAAAAGAAATTATGAACATGTCCAAAAACATTGAGTCCATGTACAGAAGCCTTCAGGCTGAGCAGGTATTGCTTACCGAAGAAATGCGCAGGGAACGTTTGGACGCCATTGCCCGCAAAGAAGATGAACTGAAGGAATACCAGCGCAAGGTGTTTGGCGCAGGAGGCCTGTACTTTCTGAAAAAAGAAGAACTGATTAAACCCGTGCAGGACAAGATATGGGATGCCGTGGACAGGGTGGCCAAAAAGAACAACCTGGCCATAGTATTCGATAAAGCCGGAGAGCTGGTGATGGTCTATACTGACCCCCGGTACGACTACACCGATTTTGTTCTGGAAGAATTGGGTCTGGGCGACCCCAACGACCAGCTAAAACGATAAATCACTGAAACTGTAATTCATTAAACCAATCATACAATGAAATATCTTTCTGCTTTTGCGCTTGTTTTGTTTACTGCGCTTTTATCTCAGGCTCAGACTCCCGCTGTTAAAGTAGGGTTTGCCGATGTAGAATACATTTTCAGTCAAATGCCCGAATCAAAAGCCATTGAATCAGAACTTCAGGCTTTACAGACCCAACTCAAAAAGCAAATAGACGCTAAGGTGGCCGAGTTTCAGAAAAAATTGGCCGAATACCAGCAATTCGGAGCCAACGTTCCGGAGGCAGTGCGCCAGAATACTGAACGCGAATTACGGCAAATGCAGGAAAACATTGAAAAACTGCAGCAGGATGCCCAAACCGAAATGCAACGCAAACAAACCCAGCTTATGGAGCCGGTTTACCAGAAAGTGGGCAAGGCCATTGAAGATGTGGCCAAAGAAAACGTGTTCTCCATAATTCTTAACAACCAGATCAGCGGCCTGGATGTTATTCTTTATGGTGACGAAAAGCTGGATGTGTCTGACCTGGTACTGAAGAAACTGGGCGTAACCCCCAAACCTGCAACCGAAAACAAGTAAACTAAAAGTATGATTGTGCGCTCCGTTGTTTCCCAACAACGGAGTTTTTTATTTTAGAAAATATTTACCTTCTCCGCCTCCTTTACTACATCATTAAACTCTACGCCCGAAGCTTTAATGCTGTAAAGCAGCAGCCTTACCTCTTTTACATGTATGCGGCCGTCGGCCTCCGAAAGGCGGTACAGAATGGCAAAGGCGCGCAGGCGCTCCTGGTCAGTGCAATTGTTCATGTGTTCAATGCCGCGCTGATAAATTTCGCGTTCTGACTTTTGGGCTGCCTCTGCCGCAAACCGGGCGTATATGGCATCATCAATATTTTCGCTCCGGCGCAGGGTGTTTATGGCTTTCTGTTCGCGTTCGTCAATCTGTCCGTCTACACCCACCAGCAAGTGCACCAGATACAATAAGCCCAGTTGGTAATTGGTATTCATGGCAAAGGTTTGCTTAAATATAGAAATTCTACCGATAAGACTACGATAAAAGTTGGTAAGCGGTAAATGCCGACAGGTAGGCCAGCAGGCTCATAATGAGCAATTGTATGGCCGGCCATTTCCAGGTAGATGTTTCGCGGTACACCACCGCCAGGGTGCTCATGCACTGCATGGCAAAAGTGTAGAACAAAAGTAGCGATATGCCGGTGGCAAAGGTAAACCGCAGGCCGCCGGTTTCGGGGTTAATTTCCTGCTGCATGCGGCTTTTAACGGTGTCTTCATCATCGGCCCGGCTGCCAATGCTGTAAATGGTTTCCAAAATAAAAAAAAAAACCTCGCGGGCAGCAAAAGAAGTGAGCAAGGCTATACCTATTTTCCAGTCGTAACCCAGCGGCCTAATTACCGGCTCCATGGCGCGGCCAATATGGCCGGCATACGACTGCTCCAGCCGCAGGGCAGCAATACGGTCATGGGTTTCTTCTTCGGATAATTTGAGCGCCCTGGACTGACTAATACCCCGTTGTTCTGCCTCTTCCATTTTTTGTGCCGGTCCGTAACTGGCCAGGACCCATAGTACTATGGAAATGGCCAGAATAATTTTACCCGCCTCAAACACAAAAGAGCGCGTTTTGTCCAGTATGGTAATACCTACGTTACCCCAGCGTGGCAGGCGGTAGGGGGGCAACTCCAGCAACAGGTAGCTGCGGTCACGGGAGCGGATAAGCTTGTTCATTACCCAAGCCATTGACACAGCCGCCAGAAAACCCAGCAGGTAGAGCGCCATGAGGATGAGCCCCTGCAGGTTAAACACACCCAAAAGGGTACGCTGTGGAATAACAAGGGCGATGAGCAGGGTAAAAACCGGAATACGGGCCGAGCAACTCATTAAAGGTGTTACCAGTATGGTAATGAGGCGCTCTTTCCGGTTGTCGATCATGCGGGTTGACAGAATAGCGGGTATAGCACATGCTACGCCCGACATAAGCGGAACTACACTGCGGCCGTTAAGCCCGAACCGGCGCATGATTTTATCCATAATAAACACCACCCGCGCCATGTAGCCGCTCTCTTCCAGCAGCGATATAAAACCAAACAACAGGGCAATTTGCGGAACAAACATAACGATGCCGCCTATGCCCGGAACGATTCCGTTGGCCAGCAGTTCGGCCACCGGACCCTGCGGGAGAACGGCATTCAGATAGCTGCTTAATTGCGCAAAGAGGCTGTCTATCCAGTCCATGGGGGCCGTAGCCCACGAAAAAATAGATTGAAAAATAAGCAGCAGTATGGCAAAGAAAATAACATACCCCCACACCTTATGGGTAAGCACACGGTCCAGGCGGTACGAATACTTTTTCCAGGCTTCATCGGCCTGCCTTATGGTAACGCGGTCCAGCAGGTCCTGAATATAACTGTACCGTTGTATGGTTTCTGCACCATGGTGCTTGCCGGGAAACAGGTGGTACTTTTTGCGTACCTGGGTAATCATTTCTCTTTGTTGTTCAGACAAAAACGATGGTGCTTCAGGTTGTTCCAGCATTTGATAGGCCTCGTAGTCGTTGTCAACACCGGTCATTTCGCGGAACTCTTGCACGGCCGCACGCACCTCGTCAGGCAGGACGTACACCGGCTTTTGTCTGGCAATGGGTTTTTCCTGCAGGGCAAGTTTCAGGGCATCTAAGCCATACCCGGTACGGGCATTGGTTGGCACAATGCGCACGCCCAGCAGATTCTGCAGGGTGTTAATGTCGTAGTTTATGCCGGCTTTTGCGGCCTGGTCTATCATATTCAGGGCCAGCACCACGGGCAGTCCCACATCGGTAATTTGCGTAAGCAGCAACAGGCTGCGCTTCAGGTTGGTGGCATCGGCTACTACCACCACCACATCGGGGCAATCGGGCGATTGATGATTAAGCAGGTAGGCTGAAACGATGCGTTCATCCAGGCTGCGCGGATATAAGCTGTACAGGCCGGGCAGGTCGGTAATTTCGGCCTGCGTGCCGTTGGCAAGGTGCATCAGGCCAATGTGCCGCTCGACCGTAACACCCGGGAAGTTGGCCGTTTGCTGTTTAAGGCCTGTAAGGCGGTTAAATAATGACGACTTGCCCGAATTGGGATTGCCCACCAACGCCACTTTAAGCCGGTCATTCATAGACTACTGGACAATGTGCACGGTGGCGGCTTCTTCAAGCCGGAGCGAAAGTTCGTAACCCGAAACACTTATGCAGATGGGGTCGCCAAGCGGCGCTGAAAAATTATAGCGTACGGTAACGCCGGGCAGGCAGCCCATTTCCATTAGCTTTACCGAGAGCTGTTCATCCGAAAATCCCGAAACAATGCCCTGCTCGCCCGGCTTTAGATGAGTTAAATTGCGAATCAATGCTTATTTAGATTTATTATAAACAAGGCAAATATATACCCTCTCCTTTTGACAAGCAATGATTTAAGCCATGTTTAAACAGATTGTTGTTAACTTTAAATATGAAACAGGCCAAAAACAAGAGCAGAAAGAAAAAAGCAGGCAAGGGGACTGCACCAGTACAGTCCGGTAGCGGGGAAAAGGGAAACTTAGCTGACGAAGGGACAGGCTATGGCATACTGCCCGACCGCGACCTGAAGAAGAACCTGGGGTGCGGGTAGGATACGAAGCCGGCGGCTACAATACGTGCAGAGAGGCAATGTTTTGGAATGCCCGGCGTTCAGACTCTAAGTGTATACCATAAAACCTGTCGGGTATCAAAATACCCGACAGGTTTTGATGTAAAAAGGTTTTGATGTAAAAGGCACCCTACAACGTTGCCCGCAGCGCAATTATAAAATTACGGCCCGGAGCAGAAATACCGGACGAATAGGGACGGTATCGCTTATCGAAAATGTTTTCGATGCCAACATTTACAGAGAGGTTTTTCATTATCTGGTACGATGCTTTCAGATTAAGTGTCCACCAGGACGGGGCATAGGGGTTACCGTTCACATCCCGGGCATACAGGTGGGCATCGGCCTGTTCGGAAAGGGGTAAATCGGCAGCTGAAATTTTGCCATTGAAGTTGCTATATAGATTGGCCAACAAACCTTTACGGGAATAGACCAATTGTATTGAACCAAAAGCCGGAGCCACATGCGTAGGCCGTGCATCAATACCCGCTTCAGGATTACGCTCCCTTCCATTCTGTATGTTATACACCGCGTTAACATTAAGCCCCGGTGACAACTGCCAGCGCAAACCGGCCTGCAAACCATAAACATACAGCTCGCTAATGTTTTGCAGCGCCAGTACCCGGCTCAGGGCACCGTCATAATCAATGCTATCCAGTCCGTTAAATGAAAAAGGCCCCCGGGCAATGGCGTTATCCATCCAGGTATAATATACAGCGGCATCCAGTGTAAGGCTGCTGCCTATGGTTACCGCAAAGCCCGCCTCGGAGTTATAGGCGATTTCAGGCTTTAGTTTAGGATTGGGCACTACCACACTGCCCGGCTCAGAGTCGAAAACCTTCCCTATATCATCTACGTTGGGAGCCCGGAAACCGGTTGAAAAGTTGGTGTAGATTTTCCAATGGTCGGTTGGAGTAAATACCAGGCCCAGGCTATTGTTAACCTGTCGGTTGCGCAGGGTGGCTTCTGTAAATGGAAATGGAAAAAAGGTGGTATCGAAAGGCGTATAGGTATAAACGTATGTGAAACGCGAACTGGTAGTTAACACTAATAACGGACTTATGCGCAGTTTAAGGCTCAGGTATGCTGCTGCTGACCGCCAGTCGGAGTCATTCGGATATCGGGTTGACAGAGGTGTAATTGCCTCTGTGGAAATATTATACCGGTACGCTGTACTGTAAACCTTGTTGTTTACCAGCTCGGCACCATAAAACAGTTCAGCTGTTTCGGAAATTTTTTTGCTAAGATCCAGATTAACCGACATAGCCTTTACCTGCTCAAACCTGTTGTTTTTGTTGTTGCTTCCGTTATTGCGGTTGTGGCGGCTCTCGCGGTAGTCTTGATAGGCGGCAATAAGCCTGGCGGCATCAAAGGCACCCGTGGGCTTGAGGTAACTTATGTTCAGAGTGTGCATCTCCCATCGTTGCGGGCCATAGTACCATTCGGCACTGGAAAGCTCGTTTAAATCGTTGCGCAAAATAAGGCGGTCGTACCGATCGTAACGCGAAGTTTTGGAATAATGCCATGCATATTCAATATTCCAGTTGTTTGAGGGTTTAAATCGAAACTTCTGGGTGCTGTTAATCTGATGGTATCCGGATGGGATTTGTTTTCGGGGGTTGGGGTTTATAACAACTGAGTCGCCCGATGAGCCGCGCACCAAATAGTCTGGCCTAAGGTATTCATCTGGGCCATGGCTGCCCTGAAGCAGATCACCATAATCGGAAAAGGTAATACTGGACAACCAACCCACTTTTCGTGAGGCGGCCGTAAAATCGATATGGCCGGTTTTTTCGGCATTAGCCGAGGCATGGCGGAGCAACGAATTGGCTGATAGCAGGCGGCCTTTTTCATCTGCCAGCCGAATGCTGCGCGTATGAAAATCCATAACTCCTCCTATGGCATCGCTGCCGTATATAACAGAACCGGGACCGAAGATCACTTCTGCATGATCAATAATATGGGCATCAAGCGAAATAACGTTTTGAACATTGCCCCCCCGGAATATGGCATTATTCATTCGCACCCCGTCTATAACCAGCAAAACGCGGTTGGTGGCAAATCCGCGAATTATGGGGCTGCCGCCACCCAACTGGCTTTTCTGAACGAATACCTGGTTAGTAAAACCAAGCAGGTCGGCTGCTGTTTGTGGATTTTGAAAGCGGATAGCCGAAGCTGATAAACGGGCTAAACGGTTTGGTATTTCGCGCTGGTTTTCTTCCCAGCGGTTTACAGAAACAACCACCTCGTTTAACATACGGGTGGAATCATCAGCAATTTGCTGTGCATGAGTTTGCACACCAGAAAGTTGACATAATGAAAGTATTATACTGAAACAGTATTGAGTTTTTTTCATACCTGTTGAAAATTAAATTTAAACGGATAAAATCTTACAGCAGGCTGCTGTATGAAAATGGACAGGTATGCTCAGGTGGCGGGGTGGGCACTGAAAAGAAAAAGATAAGAAGTTTTGCACACAGATGCCTAAATGAGGTTAATACGGTGCAGGCAGGAAGATATAAACGAATGGCAGCGGGCAGAATATAGACAGCCGTAAGCACATTAAACAACAAAGCCGGAAGGGTATGTTCGTCTTCAGACATTTGCTTCAGAATGGTGTTCAGAAAAGCCAGAAGGCTATCTTCGTCTTTATCGAAGAGACCATAAACCCGCACAAACCTGCCAGCTGTTTCTACGCGGGCTATATCGAACATGTGGCCGTTTATTTTGAGTTCGTGGGCATTAACCCGGCTCTTTAAAAATGCATCGAAACCAAGCTCCAGGCAGTCAAGCCGGTATTCGGGCAGGGAGGCGAGTTGCTGGCGCATATGCTGGCGGATGTGCACCATCCGCACGGCAAAGTACATGTATGCCCCACCCAGCATAAAACCCATAGTAAGCAGCAGAATAATGGCAGCAAACCGTCTCACCTGCAGCGAAAGTACAAAAGTAGTTGTTTACCCGGTGTGGTATTACGTTAAAATGTTATGCAATTATACAGGCAGCAAAAATGCCATTTAGACTGTGGCAACAGCGTTTTGCCGGTTATCCAAACAGGTTGTTCAGCTCCAGGTCGATTCGGTTTACAATAAAGGCAAAGTCGTCAACGCGTTCAACAAAGTCCAGGTCGTTGGCATTGATAATCAGCAGGCGGCCCAGGTTGTAACTGCTTATCCACTTTTCGTAGTATTCGTTCAGGTTTTTCAGGTAATCCAGCCGCATGGCATATTCAAAATCGCGTCCGCGCTTTTGGATTTGCCGCACCAGTTTGGGGATGTCGCTGCGCAGGTAAATCAGCAGGTCGGGCGGGGGCACAAAGGCAATCATGGAATGAAATATTTCCAGGTAGTTGCGGTAGTCGCGGTCGTTAATGTAGCCGCTGGCGTGCAGGTTGGCGGCAAAGATGTAGGCATCTTCGTAAATAGTGCGATCCTGCACCGTGGTTTTGGTGCTGTTGCGTATTTCGTTTACCTGGCGGAAGCGGCTGTTGAGGAAGTAGATTTGCAAATGAAAAGCCCAACGCTGCATGTCGTGATAAAAATCGCGCAGATATGGATTTTTGTCAACCGATTCGTAAAGCGGAGTCCACCCGTAGTGTTTCGAAAGCTTTTCGGCCAGTGTGGTTTTACCCGAACCGATATTGCCCGATATGGCAATGTGTTTAAGCTGCTTCATGCGGGGAGGCAAATATAGCAGTATTGACAGGAACAATAAATTTCTTATTTTAATAAAGCCTTCTGCTCCATCAGGCTTCAGAAATTTCATAATGGTGGTTTGTATGCAGCTGCCGCGTTTTCGGATTAATTTTTAATCTCATCAACCACAACAGCAATTTTTGTTGAAGCGGTATTAACGGCCAATCGGCTAATTCCTTTAAGTTCCATTTCTTCAGGCATGGCCAGCACCTTCCATGAGGCATCTTTATTCACATTTAATAGATAAAGATTATCACCGTCACTCATCAAAATTTCTCCATCGGTTGTCCAGGCCAAATCTTCCCGGTTAGGTATTGTTGGTGCAATGGTTTCGATTGTCCCTTCCTGGCTGTTGTATTTTTTAATAAGCCACCGTTCATCCTGTTTATCAACAAAACTAATGTCATTACTGCCCGGTATGCGCTGCAGCGACCGCCCGATGTTTTTGGCCAGCACGGTATCTTTTCCGGTTTTAATGTTGTATAACCTCAGGGTGTTAGGCTTACCCAGCACAAACAGCAACAAAAGGTTATTGTTTATCCAGGCATGGTAACCAATGATAATGTGATTAATGATAATAACCGGATCACCTCCATTAAGCGGATATTTACCCAAATCCTGCGCCCCGTTATCGCGCTGAATAATGCAGCTGATAAACTGGCCGTCTGGAGTTACAGTAGGCGAATACTCGCGTTCGGGGGTTTCGGTAAGTTTGCGGGTAAAGCCTGTTTGATAGTTGTACTCCAGTATGTCGGTACGTCCTTCTTCGTTTGCTGATGCATAATAAAGCAACGGAAGATGCGGATGAAAAAACGGCTGATTGTCGTACCCACTGCGGGAGGTAATGTTTTTTACATTGGAGAGGCGCAGGTTTTTTCCGCGTTTCTTTACATCGCATAAATAGATATCGGTATCGGGTGGCCGCTGGGCATGAAGCGGCAGTACAAAAGCGCACAAAAGCAACAGGAAAAGCTTTTTCATAGTGCATCAAAGATAAGTTAAGCGGTAAATTTTATAATTGGCCAACTTCAAAATATGCAGTTCTTTTGCAGCCAAGGCAGGCTTTTCAGGGTGGGGCGTAAATCAGTATTTTTGGTTTAGTGATTATTCTGTTATGAGAACCATTTCCATTCAATTGGCTTACCTTTTCCTGCCCTTGTTACTTTCTGCACAGCAGTACTACCTGCAGCCCGACCGCGTGTTCGATGGCCACGACATGCACGAAGGATGGGTGGTGCTGGTAGAGGCAAACCGCATTGTTGCAGCCGGTCCGGCATCGCAGGTTAAGGCTCCCCCACAGGCCCGCATCCTGAAATTCCCCGGAAGCACCCTGCTGCCGGGCCTCATCGAAGGGCACAGCCATTTGTTTTTGTATCCCTACAACGTTACCGACTGGGACACCCAGGTGCTGAAGGAAACAGATGCCTACCGCACCGTTCGGGCAACCGTACATGCCCACAACACCCTGATGGCCGGCTTTACTACGATACGCGATCTTGGCACCGAAGGAGCTGGCTATGCCGATGTGGCCCTGAAGCGCGCGGTGAACGAAGGTATTGTTCCCGGCCCCCGCATGGTGGTGGCCGGCCGGGCTATTGTGGCAACCGGCTCGTACGGACCCAAAGGATATGATGACGACTCTCAAATTATGCTGGGTGCAGAGGCAGCCGATGGCGATGATTTGATTCGGGTGGTGCGCGACCAGATTGGCAAGGGAGCAGATTTTATAAAGGTGTATGCCGATTACCGCTGGGGACCGCGCGGTGAAGATCGGCCCTCGTTTACTCTTGAAGAATTAAAACGGATAAACGAAACAGCACGCAGCAGCGGACGCCACATGGTATGCCATGCCAAGACAGCAGAGGCCATCAAACGGGCCGTACTGGCCGGGGCCGAAACCATTGAGCATGGCGACTATCTGGATGAAGAAACCGCCAGGCTTATGAAACAACACGGTGTGGTGTTTTTTCCCACACTGGCTGCGGTAGAGTCTATACAGCGCTACCACGGATGGACGAAAGGAAAAGACCCGGAGCCCGCTGTGATGCAGCAAAAAAAGAAAAGTTTTAAAATAGCTCTCGATGCCGGCGTAACTATTGGCATGGGTGGCGATGTGGGGGTTTATCGCCATGGCGAAAATGTTTACGAAATGGAGCTGATGGCCGAATACGGTATGAAACCGCTTGATATTCTTAAAGCGGCCACCTCGGTAAATGCCAGGGCGTTACACATGGAAAATGAGGTTGGGAGCATTAAGCCGGGACTGCTGGCAGATCTGGTGGTAGTAGATGGAAATCCTCTGCAGGCTATAAGCCAGCTGCGCCAGGTAAAATGGGTTATGAAAAACGGAGTTATCTGCCGCAATGAATATGGGGCAAGGTAAGACTGGCTTGCATAAAAGCAGCGTGCAAACGTAAAGCGAGGCCGGTTTTTCGGGCTTATTCCTCACCTTCGGCGGCTTCGGCTCTTTTCAGCTCTTCGTCTATTATCTCTTCTATAATCTGCCGTTGGCGTTCGTTGAGGGTGTTGTCCAGTTTGGCCTGTCGTTTCATAAACCGGAGCATGGCGTTTTTCTTGATTTCGTAAGCCATAAACACCGTGTATTCGCCCGACTTTTTATTGAAGTACTTCTTTTCGCCTATTTTGCGCAGGTCGGCAATGTTGGTGTTCATTACCTGGCGCACCAGGCTTTGAAATTTATCGGCAATATCGGCAGCACGTTCGTTGCCGGTGTCGGTCAGGTATTGGTCGGCCACCTGTTTCATGGTGGTGTTTACCTGTCCGGCCAGCTGGGCTTTGGCATCGAGGTCGGCTTTGGCGCGGGCAATGTTATCTTGCGAGCTGGTACCCTTGCCGGTACCTCGCCAAAAGCGGTTGTTCGACATGTAGGCGCTGCCCTGAAAGGGCTCGCGAACGCGTGTTCCCAAAACAGATGAGCAGGCGGAAGCGATGAGCAGCACCAGGGCCGGGTACAGAAAAGATTTGCGGTTCATAATACGGAGGTTTACAAAGCGGAAGGTAGTAAAAATTGTGCCAAACTGGGGAGGGGGCAGAAATGTAAAAAGCCCGCGGACAGAATAAACGAATTGATGACAGGGATTCGGCAGGATGTGGCGGTTAAGATTTTCGGGGAAAATTTAGACAGTCTTGCCATTTATGCAGATAAGGTAAGTAAGGTTATTCAAACAGTAAACGGAGCGACTTCGCCACAGGTAGAACGGGTTAGCCGATTGCCACTAATCAATGTAGAATACGATAGAACACGACTTGCCAATTACGGTATCAATGTAGAAGATGTAAACAATGTAGTAAGCACCGCATTTGCAGGAAAAAGTGCAGGACAGGTTTTTGAAAACGAAAGGCGTTTTGATTTAGTGGTACGATTAGACAGTACATACAGAACGGACATAGACGATGTAAGCAATTTGATGATACCTACCAACACAGGTAATCAGATACCACTATCACAAGTAGCTAATATTAGCTACAAGTTGGGACCAGCACAAATCAGCCGGGAAGCAAGCAAAAGAAGAATTGTTATCGGCTTCAACGTATCGGGCAGAGATGTACAAAGTGTGGTTGAAGATATTCAGCAGAAATTAAGCGAGCAGATAAAATTGCCCACAGGCTATTACTTTACTTATGGCGGACAGTTTGAGAATTTACAGAAAGCAAGTAAACGCCTGATGATAGCTGTTCCAATTTCGCTGTTCCTTATTTTTTCGTTGCTATACTTTACGTTCCGTTCGGTCAAACAGGCAAGCCTGATTTTTACCGCAATCCCAATGAGTGCCATAGGTGGCGTGTTTGCGTTGCTGTTGCGTGGTATGCCGTTCAGCATTTCGGCAGGTATCGGCTTTATTGCTTTGTTTGGTGTAGCAGTATTAAACGGAATTGTCTTAATCGGAACTTTCAACCAATTAGAAAAAGACGGAGTTAAAGACATTTTCAAACGAGTATTTGACGGCACAAAGGAAAGGTTGCGACCTGTACTAATGACGGCAACCGTAGCAAGTTTGGGCTTTTTGCCTATGGCATTAAGCACAGGTGCAGGAGCAGAAGTACAAAAACCATTGGCAACCGTTGTTATTGGCGGATTGATTACGGCTACTTTCCTTACGCTGTTTGTACTGCCTTTGCTGTATATCATTTTCAATTCAAAAATCAACATCAGAAAAAAAGGAAAAATGAAATCCGTTACAACCGTAATTGTGTTGTTGCTTTCTGTTTTAAGTTTCAATGCAAATGCTCAAAACAAAAAAATAATTGGTGTAGATGAAGCGATAAACATTGCATTGCAAAACAACGGAAATATAAAAGCGAAAGATTTTGAAATAAAATCGGCTCAAAGTCTGAAAAGAACATCGGGCGAATTACCGAAATTAGATTTTAATGCACAGTTGGGACAATACAACAGTATAAAGTTTGACCAATCTTTTCAAGTAGCACAAACGATACCGTTTCCGACTTTGTTCGGTGCTAAAAAACAACTGATAAATGCCGAAGTAAAAGGCAAAGAATTACAAAGTGAAATAACCGTATTGGAGTTAAAAAATCAAGTGCGTACTTATTTCTATCAAATTCAGTATTTGCAGAATAATCAAAAGCAGTTGTTGTATTTGGATAGTTTGTACAATGATTTTATCAAAGTGGCAGAACTGCGTTACAAAACAGGCGACACCAAAAAAGTAGAAATCAGTACAGCACAAGCCAAGCAAGGCGAAATCAATTTATTGCTGAAACAAAATGGAGTTTATCTCAATAATGCTTATCAAAATTTACAGGCATTGATGAATACAAAAGAACCGTTTGAAGTTGCCAATGATACAGATTTTAAGCCTTTGCAGGTAAGCACTTTGTTAGACAGCACAGCCATTGCAAACCACCCGACAATTAAGGCGTTGTATCAAGATATAATCATTGCAGAACAAACAAAAAAGGTAGAGAAAGCACAGGGTTTGCCCGATTTTACGATTGGTTACACTAATCAGTCTTTAATAGGTTTTCAAACTATAAACGGACAGGAGCAGTATTTTAATTCGGGCAATCGGTTCAGTTATGTAAGCGTTGGTGTTTCTATTCCTTTGACTTTCGGAGCTACAAAAGCAAGGATAAAATCTTTGGACTATCAAAAACAAGCCATTGAAGCCAACACCAAGCAACAGCAAATTTTGTTGGAAACACAGTTTCAAAATGCCATACAGCAGTATCAGCAGGATTTGCAGGAGTTCAATTACTATCAGCAACAAGCCTTGCCTAATGCAAACGATATTGTTTCATCGGCTCAATTAGGTTATCGCACAGGCGATATAAGCTATGTGGAGTATTTGTATGCTTTGCAAACGGCAACAGACATTCAGTTGAATTACCTAAAAAGTATTCAGCAGGTCAATCAATCGGTCATCAATATTTATTCAATAATCAATCAATAATTCGGTATGAAAT
>FWPU01002260.1_pt1 | contig 54058 bp, 48 predicted proteins | sample 2228361 | NCBI WGS metagenome assembly FWPU01 (sample SAMEA103939777, study PRJEB20133) | metagenome | reverse complement strand
GAGGCCGACGCCCTGCGCCTGCGCCCCCACCCCTACGAGTTCTTCCTCTACTACGACGTCTAACCCCCCTCTTCGCGGAGGAACGCGCGGATGAACCGCGACAGCCGGGACCTCATGGGACCTCGTGGGAGTTCCCTGTCCACTTTACCGTCGGGGAAATGCGGGGTTGTGAATAACCGGCGAACAACTGCCAATAGGTTCTGCTGGCTTCGCCCGCGGCGCGGTTCTAGAACCCTGTCCGCGTAACCAAACGACGCCCGTCAGACTGCGGGCTTTCCGGCTTGCAAGACAATCTCTTCTGAATGTGCAAGTGCCTTTTGATGAATAGATTGTGGAAATTTTTTGAACCGGGTGGGGCTGGGAATTGCGGTATGACGTCGGTCCGTTCGGGGTCGCTGCAGGCTGCAACCGGCTCCGCGAAAGCCGGTTACAGGCCGGTGACACCCGGGGGTGAACAAGTTCGGGACGACGCACCTCAACTCGTGGCTTGAACATGCAAACCGCGGCGGGAAAAATTTGGGCGTCAGCCCAAGCCATACTCCGGGAAAAACTCAGCCCGGACATCTACCAATTGTGGTTTGCGGGCATCCGGTCCCGGGCCATCGAAGGCGAAGTCATTACCTTGGAGGTACCCAATGATTTCTCCGAGCTCTGGCTGCGCAACAACTACCTTGGGCTGCTCCAGGATGTGTTGTGCCAGGTGACCGGGCAACGGTTTGCCATTCGTTTTGCGGTGGCGCCCGGGATTTCCCCCGACGCGGCTTCCGCCAAAAGCCGGCCCGCGCCCGAGCCCGCGTTACCACCGGCTCCCCCCTCGCGCGAATACCCGTTCAATCCCAAGAACACCTTTGAGACCTTCGTGGTGGGGAACAACAACAGTTTTGCCCACGCCGCGGCGTTGGCCGTGGCTCAGAATCCCGGCAAGGCCTACAATCCCCTGTTCCTCTACGGCGGGGTGGGGCTGGGCAAGACGCACCTGCTGCACGCCATCGGCCAGTACGTGGTGCGCCTGCGCCGGAACGCGCGCGTGGCCTATGTCTCCTCCGAGAAGTTCACCAACGAGTACATCGAGGCCATCCAGAGCAACGAACTGGGACGGTTCCGCCGCAAATACCGCCACACCGATCTGCTGCTGATTGACGACATCCAGTTCCTCGAAAACAAGGAACGCATCCAGGAGGAGTTCTTCCACACCTTCAACACCCTCCACGACAACCACCGGCAAATCGTCATGACCTGCGACCGCCCGGCGGGCGAACTCAAGAGCCTGGAAGCCCGCCTGGTCTCCCGCTTCGAGTGGGGCCTGGTGACCGACCTGCAGCCGCCGGACGTGGAAACCCGACTGGCCATCCTCCGCAAAAAACAGGAATTGATGGAGTTCAAACTGCCGGAGGAAATCCTCGAGTTCCTGGCCATGAAAATCCGCTCCAACATCCGCCGTCTGGAGGGCGCCCTGGCCCGGGTGGGGTCCTACTGCACCCTCAGCAAGGTGACGCCCACGATCGAGCTGGTGGAAACCCTCCTGCGCGAAACCCTCCAGGAGGAAACCCGCGAGGCCCTGACCATCGAGGCCATCCAGAAGCGCGTGGCCGAGCACTTCGACATCCGCCTGGCGGACATGACCAGCAAGCGGCGCCCGGAGCACATCGCTTTTCCGCGGCAGATCGCCATGTACCTGGCGCGCACCCTCACCGGCAGCTCGCTCAACACCATCGGCGAGGCCTTTGGCGGGCGCGACCACGGCACGGTGCTCCATGCCTGCCGCCAGGTGAAAGACCGGATGGAAGTGGACGAAAGCGTCCGCCAGGCGGTGACCTACCTCGAGCGCCAGCTCATGCGCTAGCGTAGGTCGGTCCGCCGCCGGTGCTCCCGCCCCCGGCATGTCCGCCATCGTTGTGCAAGGCCTCAGCCGGGTGTTCCGGTCGCGGCGCAAAGCCCCCGGACTGCGCGGCGCGTGGCGGGCGCTCTGGCGTCCGCAGATTGAGGAGGTGGTGGCGGTGCGCGACCTCCATTTCACCATTGAGCCGGGGGAACTGGTGGGATTTCTGGGGCCGAACGGGGCGGGCAAGACCACCACCCTGAAAATGCTTTCCGGGCTGTTGCATCCCACCACCGGCACGGCGCGCGTGCTGGGGTATGTGCCCTGGGAGCGGGACGACGCCTTTCGCCGGCAGTTTGCCCTGTTGCTGGGGCAGAAAAACCAGTTGTGGTGGGACCTGCCCGCGCGCGAGTCCTTCGAGCTCAACGCCTACATGTACGGGGTGCCCCGCGAGGCGTGGACCCGCACGGTGGAGGAACTGGCCGCGCTGCTAAACGTGCGCGCCCAGCTCGGCGTCATGGTGCGCGAGCTTTCGCTGGGCGAGCGGATGAAGCTGGAGCTCGTCGCCGCGCTGCTGCACCGGCCCCGCTTGCTGTTTCTGGACGAACCCACCCTCGGTCTGGACGTGGTGTCGCAGAAGGTCGTGCGTGATTTTCTGCGCGACTACAACGCGCGCCACGGCACCACCGTCGTGCTCACCAGCCATTACCTGACAGACATCGAGGAACTGTGCCGGCGGGTGCTGATCATTGATCACGGGAGGTTGTTCTTCGACGGCCCGCTGACGGCCATCCTCGAGCGCTTCGCCGATTCCAAGTTCGTCACCGTGCATAGCGACGCCCCGCCGCCGGTGCTCGAGCGGCTGCGCGCGCTGGGCGAAGTGGTCGAACTGCAGCCCGGCCGCGTGCGCCTGCGCGTCCGGCGGGACCAAGTGGTCGCGGTCTGCAAACGGCTGCTGGATGAAGTGCCTGTGCGCGACCTGGACATCGCCGAGATGCCCATCGAGGACATCATCCGCCGCCTGTTCTCGCGCCCCTCGCAGACGCCCCCGCCGCCCGCGGTGAACAAAACCTGAGCAAGCTCCGCGGCCGGAACGTTGCGGCGGGGCGTGCCCGGCGTTAGGCTGGTGTCATGTCTGCTCTCCCGCGCGGGTTTTGCTTCCGACAGGCCGGCATCCTGGTGGGTGCGATGCTGGCCTTGGCCGGCTGCTCGCCCTGGTCGGACCGCGTGGTGGACGAGGATCACCCCCTCATCCATCAGGCCGTGGCCCGCAAGGCGGTGAACCCCGCCCAAGCGGCGCAGCTTCTGGAGCAGGTCCTCGAATCCAACCCGCGGCTGGCGCGGGCCCACTGGGAACTGGCGCTGATCCACCTCAATGCCACCAGCAACTACGCCGCGGCGGTGTATCATTTCCAACGGGTGCTCGCTCTCCAGCCCAACTGGCCCCACGCGAACACCGCCACCCAGCTCATCAACCAGGCCAAACTGGATCTGGTCCGGGAAGGCGTCGAAGTCCCCACCCTGCCCAGCGCCCAACGCCAGATTGACCGCTACGTGGCCGAGATTCACCGGCTCAATGCCACGCTGACCAATCTCCAGGAGCGGGTGCGCAGCCTCACCGAGGCCACCCAGCACCTGACGGTGCAAAATCTCCAGTTGCGACAGCAGTTGCTGGCCCTGAATGCACCCCCCGTTGTCCAGCCCGGCAACCGGGCGCCCGCCACGGCAGCCCGGGAACCCCCAGCCGCCGTGGCAACCACACCCCGGGAACGCGCTGCACCGGCCAGAACCACCCCGCCCCCGCGCCCGCAGGCGACGACCGCTCCGACTCCCAACAGGCGAGAATCCGCCCGTCCGCCGACGATCACCCCCACCGCGTCCCCCTCCCGCCCGTCCGCGCCGTCCGCGAACTCGGCCGGGGCTCGACGTGCCCACACCGTTCGACCCGGGGACACCGCCGCCTCGGTGGCCAAGCGTTACCATCTGACCCTGCGGGACCTGCGCAACGCCAATCCGGGCGTGGACCTGGGCCGGCTTCAGCCCGGCCAGACCCTCCGCCTGCCGTGAGCCCTGCCCTCCGCCGGGCGGCAGAAAGCCGGCGCTGAAACGCGCCCCGAACCGAAAGCGCCGGACGGACAGCTCAGTCCACCCACCGGCGCCAGGGTCGAACTCCCGGGACCCCCTCTGGCCCAGTTGCCGACCCGGTTGGAGCCGGAACTGCCGAACCGGCCAACAATCATCGAACCGGCTGTCCTGAAAACCGGATGGGGACCGTCCAACTCCGGGGAAAACGCCACTTTTGCCGCGCCCTTGTTGAACCGAGCCCAGACGACGCGGCGGAAAAACGGTCCGATTTCAGGGGCTCCGGGCGGCGCGCGGCTGCCGTTGAACGAAGTCGGTCAGACTTTCCACCAGCCCTTCGATGGTGTGCGGGCGTGCCTCGACTTCGACCGGGCACCCCAGTTCGGCCAGCACGCGCGTGGTTTCGGGTCCGATGGAGGCCACCCGCAGGCGGGGGTGGCGGGCGCGCAACTCGGCCAGGTGAAAGCGCTCGTCGAAGTGCCGCGCCGCCGAGCCGCTGGCGAAGGTCAGCCAGTCCGCCCCTTCGGCCACCAGCCGCGCGCCGGCGCCGGTGGGGTCTTCCGTTTCCGCCACGGTGCGGTAGCAGGCGATGTCATCCACGATGGCGCCGGCTTCTTCCAACAAACGGGGCAGTTCGGGGTTGGCCACTTCCGCGCGGAGCAGGAGGATGCGCAGGTTTTCCAGGCTGCCCTCGCGGGCAAGTTCCCGGGCGATTTCCCGGGCCACGTATTCTTGGGGGACAAGGTCCACCTTCAGGTGCAATTCGCGCAGCTTAGCTGCGGTGGCGGGGCCCACCGCTGCCAGCCGCAACAGGCCCAGACAGCGCAGGTCTTCGTAGGCCCGGAAAAACTGGTCGAAGAAGCTGGTGACGCCGTTGACGCTGGTGAAGATCACCCAATCGTAGCTGCCCAAGCCGGCCATGGCTTCGGCCAGCGGCGCGGGATTCGAGGGAGGCGCCACCCGCAGGCAGGGGACCTCCAGCACCTCGGCGCCGCGCTCGCGCAGTTGCCGGCTCAGGGGCTCGGCCTGTTCGCGCGCCCGCGTGACCACCACGCGCCGCCCGAAGAGCGGGCGGTCCTCAAACCAGTTCAGCCGTTCGCGCAAAGCGGCCACTTCCCCGATCACGATGACCGCCGGGGCAACCAGCCCCGCGTCCTGGGCGCGCCGGGCAATGTCCGCCAGCGGCGCGGTGACGGTGCGCTGGCGGTCGGTGGTGCCCCAGGAGATCACCGCCGCCGGGGTGGCGCCGGACAGGCCGTGGGCTTGGAGGGTTTCCGCAATCGCTCCCAGGCGCTCCAGGCCCATCAGGATGATTTTTGTTCCCGGCGTGCGCGCCAGCAGCGCCCAATCCACGCCCGGTCCCGGCTTGGCCGGGTCCTCATGCCCGGTAACCACGGTGAGAGTCGAGGCGAGGGTTCGATGCGTGAGGGGGATGCCCGCGCTGGCCGGCACGGCGGTAATGCTGGAGACGCCGGGAACCACTTCAAAAGGAACGCCTACGGCCGCCAGCCGCTCCGCCTCTTCGCCGCCGCGCCCGAATAGGAAGGGGTCGCCACCCTTGAGGCGGACCACCCGTTTGCCGGCGCGCGCCCGTTGCACCAGGAGTTCGTTCAGCTCCTCCTGGGTAAAAGAACGTTCGGAGGATCGGGCGATGATCTCCGCGCCGGGCGGCGCCAGTCGGGCCAGCGCGGGGTTGACGAGCGAGTCATAGACCACCACATCGGCGCTGCGCAGCAGTTCGGCGCCGCGCAGCGTCAACAACTGCGGATCCCCCGGTCCCGCGCCCACCAGGTACACCCTGCCGGCCGAATTGGTCATGTCGCCCCCCACTGTAGGCAACCGCCCCCGGTCCGGCAATGAGCCTTGGGCCGCAGGGGGAGGGCAAGGGCGGGCCGGCCGCCGCCCGGACGCGCGCCGCGCCCCGCCGGGGCGGGGCTGGAATGAATGGAACGGGGCGGCAGCGCGTCGGTAGGGAACGTAAATTGCCGAGTCATCCTCAAACCCCATGAACACTTCGTTGTTTGTCTCCCTGCGGCGGCGGGCGCTGCCGGGGCTGCTGGCCTTCGCCGTTTGTATTCCCGCCCTGGCCGCTCCCAAGAAACTGCTGGTGGTCACCGCCACCAAAGGATTCCGTCACAGCTCCATCCCGGTGGCCGAGAAGGTCCTCGCCCGGTTGGGAGAGAATTCCCAGGTCTTCACCGTGGATTACGTGCGGGGCGGTCCCGACGGCAAGGATGACGCCGAGGTGCGCGAGAAGATGTCGCCCGAAAACCTCGCCCGGTACGACGGCGTGATCTTTGCCAACACCACCGGGGAGCTGGCCATTCCGGACAAGGAATTTTTCCTCAACTGGATTCGCTCCGGCAAGGCCTTCATCGGGATGCACTCCTGCAGCGACACGTATCACGGCTATCCGCCGTTTATCGAAATGCTCGGCGGTGAATTCCTCACCCACTATGAGCAGGTGAAGGTCCGGTGCCTGAATGAAAGTCCCGAACATCCCGCCAATGCCCACTGGGGCGGCAAGGATTACATGGTGTTCGATGAGATTTATCTGTTCAAAAATTTCAAACGGGAGAACGTCCACGGGCTGCTTTGGCTGGACCGGCATCCCAACCGCGGTTACCCGGGCGATTTCCCCATCTCCTGGTGCAAGGAATACGGCAAGGGACGGGTTTTCTACACCGCCCTGGGACATCGGGAGGATGTTTGGGACGCCGACTGGAAAGACCATCAGGGCCGTCGCGCCAATGACCCGGAGGTGGCCCGGGCGTTTCAGCAACACCTGCTGGGCGGCATCGAGTGGGCCCTCGGACTCAAACCCGGCGACGGCCAGCCCCGGGACCTCACCTACCGCGTGAGCCCGGCGGAAGCGGCCGAGGGGTTCAAGCCACTGTTCAACGGCGTGGACCTGACCGGCTGGCGCTTGCGCAACCCCGCCGGGCCCCGGTCCTGGAGCGCCCAAAACGGCATGCTGGTCAACACCGTGCCCAAGGACGGACACGGCACGGATCTCGTGTCCGAGGAGAAGTTCCGGAACTTCACCGTGCGCTACGAGTACCTGGTGCCCAAGGGCGCCAACAGCGGGTTTTATCTGCGGGGCCGTTACGAGATTCAGATTCTGGACGATGGCGACGCCACCCAGCCCTCCAACACCAGCAACGGCTCGTTTTACAGCCTGGTTGCGCCGTCCCAAATGGCCTCCAAGAAAGCCGGCGAATGGCAGACGGTCGAGGCCACGCTCATTGGCAATCGGGCCACGGTGATTCTGAATGGGGTAAAGATCATGGACAACGTGACCTTGGAGCGACCCACGGGCGGGCAGTTGGACAACAACGTCAACGAACCGGGTCCGTTTCTGCTGCAGGGTGACCACGGCGCGGTGGCCTTCCGCAACTTGCGGGTGAAAGTGCTGCCCTGAAGAGCGCCCAGCCCGCCCCGCCGTTTTGCCCGAAGCCCCCCAAACGCCCCGCGATCGCCCCCGGTTGCGGGGCAAATTTTTTGACCCGCCCCGGTGGGTCGGGGACATCCGTCTGGGAGTCTAAAACAAACCGCAAAAAGCCACTGCCCCCGCCGCGCCTTTCGACCCGGCGGGGGCAAAGCGGGGGTGGGAGCTCGCCACGCTCTCTTTCCCGGTTGCCGACATTGGGCGCCACTGGAGGCTGCCGGCTTCCCGACGCCATTCTCCGTGGCTGACGGAGTTGTCGGCCTCATAGCAGGGCCGTCTGACACCCCGCACCGCGGGGCTGCCAGATTATTGAGTGAGGCCTCTTGGCCCGCTTGGACTGGTGGTTGCGCCACCGGCCCGCGGACCCGGTGGAGACACGCCGCGAACCGTTTTCGCCTCTCCACCGTTTGCTCCGGGTCGGCCACCGCGGTTGGCAGTGCGTTGGCCCGAAGCCACGGGTCTGACCTCTTACCTCTCAGGCTGCCTTTGGTTCACCGGCCAGCGATGCGCTGAGGCCTCGCCGGCATTGGGGAGGGTCCCGGGCTTTGCCATGCCCGATCTTCTCCCACGGAACGAACGCCACTTTGTCCGCCTTTCGGCGGGTTTGGTGAGGGCGGGCCGTATTGCAGACCCCGCCGCGCCCGCTGATTCCGTGCTGGACGCAGTAGCAGCCGCGCACCTCTTGGGTGACTGCGATTCCCGGCAGCGTCGAAGCCCACCGCCGGTACTTGACTCGACTCGGGACGGCTTCTTCCTCGTCCCTCGCCGCGCAGTTCCGGGCACGCGTCCTTGGCGGCGCGCGAACGCCACCAGCGGAACTGGTGAATTATGCCGGCTTCCACGCGCCGGACGGCGCGCTTTCACCGGGGCCGGGTCTTCCAGCCTGACCCGACCTTTCCCCGGTCGCCCGGGATTATCCCTGCCCGCCGGGAACGCCCGCAGGCGTCACCGACGGACCTGTTCTTTCAAGGAACTGAGAAAAGCTTACGTCTTGCGGGGAATGGGTCAAGGGTTTTCACGATGCAACTTGCTCACAATCAAAATGATGTGAACAAAGTGTGAACAACCTGCCCAGTTCCCTTGCCGGCGGTGATTTGGGCGGATTGAATTCCCGAGCGTTTGTTCCGGCAGCGGGGGGATTGTGAATAACTTTCGGGCAGAGGCACCCGGATTCCGGCTCTGTAATGCTCCTTGGCGCAACCCAGCGGAACAGCATCCGCAGCCGGTGAGGCTAACCTTCAGCGCAGAGCCCGACCGGTCATCGGCACAAAACGCACCGGCAACACCGCCTGGCGGCGAATCATTCCATCGTGTTTTTCCAGGAGGTAAAGTTGCTGGTCGCCCAGCGGCCCGACCGGAATGATCATGCGCCCGCCTTCCTTGAGCTGGTCCACCAAGGGCTGGGGCACGTGATCCGGCGCGCAGGTCACGATGATAGCGTCGAACGGGGCTTTCTCCGGCCAGCCCTGGTAGCCATCCCCGGCCTTGACCCAGATGTTGGTGTAACCCAGGCGTGCCAAATCGGCCATGGCCCGTTGCGCCAGCGGCTCGACGATTTCGATGGTGTACACCTCGGCGACCAGCTCCGCGAGAATCCCCGCCTGGTAACCGGAACCGGTGCCTATTTCCAGCACGCGGTCAGTGGGTTTGGGATCGAGCTTTTCCGTCATGAACGCGACGATGTAGGGCTGGGAAATGGTCTGACCGTGGCCAATGGGCAGCGGGCGGTCTTCGTAAGCCTCCTGGCGCAACGCCGGGGGCACCAGCTCGTGGCGCGGCACCTTGCCCATGGCGGCCAGCACGCGGGGGTTGGTGATGTCGCGGGCCGGCGGCGCAAGTTGGGTGCGCACCATTTCCGAACGGCGGGCGGCGTATTCAGCCTCGGCGGACATGGACAGGGAGGCGGACGCTCCGCCGGGCGGGCTGCACGCGGCGCTCAGGTACCCGCTCAACAACGCGATCCACACCATGGGCAGCATGAGATGGAGCGTAACTCATGCGGCCCCCAATTTCCAGCGTGGGGCAGCGCCGCCCCTCAGGGCCGGGCCAGCAACCAGGACACCGCCCGTTCGGTCCGCGCGACGGGGGCGACGTCCAGCCTTTCCAGTGTGGCCCCCGGCGTATCGCGCCAGGCCCCTTCAACCAGGGCCCAATCTTCCCCGCGGTCGGCCAGCAGCAGGCGGCCCGCGGGGGAAGCGAGCAGGAATCCCGGGACATCCAGATAACGCGCGGCGCCGGGCAGAAAGGCCGGATCGTGAATGCGCGTGACTTCGGCGAAACGGAAGCCCTCGGTGTCAATCACCGCCTCCCGAAGCCGATGGCCGGCCACCACCCGGGCTGCGGCCAGGAGGGGGCCGGTCTCGGCGTCGAGCGCCACGGCGGCCATCGGCCCGAAGTGCGCCTCCCGGCCCAGGGCCGCCAGCGCGGCGAGCACGTCATGCACGCGCTGGGCAAACAGCGTGTGATTGTAGCCAAAGGTGTAGGCGGCGGCCTCGCGCGGATTCTTCACCCGGCGGGTTTCGGTAACCGGCACGCCGTTGGTCAGGAATTCCCCCTGGAGGAACAGGTCCACTCCGGCGACCGCCCACCCCGCGCGCAGCAACCGCTGCACCTCGGGCCGCGGCTGGCCATCGGCGCCGAACAAGCCCGCCTTGCCGTCGCGGCTGAGCCAGAGCACGGTGCGGTTGACGCGAGAGGTCGGGGTCAGAAGCGCGATCGGCGCCTGCTCGTCATGGGTGGGGTTGAGGACCCATCCGACGGCGACGGTCCACGGCACGCCGGCGGAGGCATTGGTCCGGGTGATCCGCAGCGTGGCCTCGCCGACCTCCGCCCAGGTGCGACCGGTGAGAATTTCCAGAGCCGGGAGCAGGATTTGTTGCCGTTCTGCGGCCGAGGCGGCGGCCGCACGCACCTGCGCTTCCGCGTCCTCGTGCCACCAGCGCAACAGCCGCCGCTCGAAATCGTCCCCCCCCGGCGGGGTCGGGTGCTCGGCGTTCCAGACGGTGAGTTCCGTGCGCTCCAAAGGCGTGTAATCGCGTTCGATGACCGGCTCCTTGAAGCCGAGGCGGAAGTGCCGGTTCAGCCAGGTGTAAAAGGCCGAGCGAGCCACGGCGTTGTAATTGTGGGGAAAATGCTCGCCGCGATGGAGCATCACGTTGTCCGGGGCGCCCAGGAGGGTGTAGAGCCGTTTCAACTCGGGGAATCCCTTGGTGGCCATTTCCCGCGTCCAGTCATTGGCCGTGGTCAACCCCTGGGGTTTGGGGGCAAAGAGCGCGGCGAACTCGACGTTTCCTGTGTCCACGCGCAACAAACAGGCGTTTTCGCAGGTGCACCCGCCCTGCATGGCCGTGCTGACCATGACCGCGGGAAACGCAAGCTTCAGGCGGTCGTCAATGGCGGCCAGGATCATCGTCTGCGTGCCGCCGCCGCTGGCGCCGGTCATGGCCACCCGCTCGGGGTCCACCTCCGGCAGGCTCAGCAAAAAATCCAGCGAGCGGATCGAATTCCAGGTTTGCAGGCCCATGGCGCTCTGCAAATGCAGCTCGGCCTGCGGGCTGAACAGGCCCCAGTTTTCTCGCGTGGCCATTTCCGGGCGCTGTTTGGCGAACCCATGGACCAGCGCGGCGGACAGTTGCCGTGCGTCCGCGTTGCCCAACATATCCCAGTGCCACACCACGCAGCCCATGCGGGCCAGGTGCACGCACAGGGACTGGAAGCGGCTCCGTCCCCCCTGCTCGAAGCGCTCCTGGCCCTCGGCGATTTCCCGCCGCACCTCGTCCTCACCGGACAATGCGACCCGCGCGTCTTGCCAGTGTCCGTGCGCAAAGAGCACCCCCGGCACCCGGCCGGTCACGCGGCGGGGCCGGTACAGATTGCCCGTTACAAACAGGCCCGGCATGGACTCGAAGTAGACCTTCTCCACCGTGTAATCCTCGCGCTCGATCCGCCCGTGAATGACGGCGTTTAGCGGCGTGCGGGTGGGCAACGGCCACAGGCCTTGGGACACCAGAATTCGTCGCCGCACCCACTCGGCGCGCCGCTCCCACGCTTCTTGCGTGGCGGGCGGGTTGAAGGGGAAATAACCGTCGAGGTCTTTCAGCGGTTGCAGCCGGCGGTCGCGGGGCACGTCGCCCGGCGGCAGGGCGCGGGGAATTTCCGCACGGGCCGGACAAAACTCCCCTTCCGCCGGGAGCAACAGCAAACACGGCAAGAGCACAGCACGCGCGAACTTGGGCATGCGGTCACCGTACCCACCCCGACCGGCCGCGCCAAGCCTCCAAATCGCCGAACCGGTCGCGAGGAACCCGCCGCGGCAGGCGGCAGTCGGGGCGCTTGGACCGACCGGGGGGCCCGGGCGTCGAGTACTCGTCCGCTATTCCCCGAAAATCAGCCGCAGCAGGGCCGGGGCGTCCCGGTAGTCGGGAATGACCACGTCGGCGCCGACGCCCAGCAGGCGCTGGCGCTTCCATTCGTCCATGCGGCCGGAGCCGTTGTGGGCCTCGTCGCTGGCCACGGCCACCGCCAGCCCGCCCACCTCCTTGGTGTTCTGGATTTCCACGTAGCCGTCGCCGAACGAAAGCAGCGCCGCTCCCGAGATGGCGTTTTCCCGCAGGATGCGCTCGATGACCATCTTCTTGGAAAACTGCCGGTAGTTGTCCTGGGCCCCGTAAATGTGCGGTCCGAAGTACCGGACGAGGTCGAGCAACTCGGCCTCCTGTTTGACGTACGGCTCGTCGGTGCCGCTGGCCAGATAGAGGCGGAGTCCGCGGCGCTGGAGTTCCTCCAGGAGCGGGCGTGCGCCGTACACCAGCAGGTCGTCGGGCCGGAGGGCGCCGCTGCGCAAGCCGGCCACGCGGTCGGCGATGCGTGCATCCAGCCGCCGCAGGTATTCGTGTTTGTAGGCCAACGGGTCGCCGGGAGTGCCCCCCCGCTCGCGGATGCGCTCGGCCAACTGGATCATCTGGTAAATGGTCTGCTTGCCGTTGAGCCGCATGATGTCCTCGAACGCCAGCCGGCGCCGGTCCTCCTCGGACTCGCCGGGCAGCGGGGGCAGCAATCCGGCAAACATCGGCACCATGACCTCCGGCCAGCCCTGGCGAATCAGGGACAGGGTGCCGTCGAAATCAAAGAGGACATGGCTGATGCCCGGGCGGGGGGCAAAGCCCGGGGCAAACTCCACCCGCCCAGTGAAACGACTTGCGTCAATCATCCGCGCCCTGCCTACCGGTTTGGCTTTTCCGGGTCAACCCGCCGCGCGGGGGACTGACGCCAGCGGCAGTTCCCGTGGCTCCGGCCGTTTGCTCGCCGCCCCATGCAGCCCAAGACGAAGGATGGCAAGCAGCAGCGCCAGTTTTCGGACGTCCGGAAAGCCCCCCCATCCCCTTTGTGTCATTCGTCTCCTTGACTAGCCCCGGGGGTGGGCAAACTATCTTCCGCCAAACATGACCCGGCGGAATCCAGCCCGACTCACCCGCCGCCAGGAGCGGGAGCTCGACCTCGAGATTGAGTTTCTGAGCGGCCTGACGCGACGCGACCCCGCGTACGTCGAAGCGCTCCAATTATTGAGCGAGGCCTGCATCAAACGCGAGCGCTACACGGACGCCCTGCGGGCGGACCTGCAGATGGCGCGGCTGCGCCCGGACGATCCGCGCGTCCAGTATCAACTGGCCCGCAGCCTCGTGCTCACCAACAACCTCGAGGGCGCCTACGCGGCCCTCAACCGCGCGCTGGACGCCGGCTACCGGGATTTTCGCCGACTGGCGCGCGATCCTGTCCTGGCGGCGTTCCGCAAGCACCCGCTGTACCGCCAACTGCAGACCCGGCTGCGCCGATTGCAGCCCAACCCGGAGTAGGGCCGCCTCCCCCCTCTTCTCTCCATGTGGGTCAGGTACCAGGGGCGTCGGCAGCACTTCCGCACGGTGGGCTTTCACGAGCCGGGCAACCAGGTCCTGCTGATTGACCAGCGGCGTCTGCCGCACCGGTTCGAGATCGTGGCCACGCGGGATTTTCGCGAAACGGCGGCAGCCATTCGCGACATGGTGGTCCGCGGCGCCGGGGCCATCGGCGCCGCCGCCGCGTTTGGCCTGGCCCAGGGAGTCCGGGCCTTTCGCGGACGGGACCTCGCGCGGTTCGATCGGCGGGTGGAGGAGGTGTGCGCGACGCTCCAGGCCGCCCGGCCCACTGCCGTGGATCCGGTCAACGCCCTGAAGGCCGTGCGCCGCCGCTTGGCGGAGGGGCGCAGCGTGGCCGAGCGGCAGGAACTGGCTCTGGCAGCCGCCCGGGCGTTTGCCGACGAGGACGTGGCCCACTGCGAGGCCATCGGCCGCCACGGGGCGCCGCTCATTCGCGAGGGCATGCGGGTGCTGACCCATTGCAACGCCGGCTGGCTGGCGTTTGTGGACGTGGGCAGCGCCACCGCGCCGCTCTACGCCGCCCACGCGCAGGGCCGGCATTTCCACGTGTATTGCGACGAAACCCGGCCTCGCTGCCAGGGGGCCACCCTCACGGCCTGGGAACTGGCCCAGCAGGGCCTCTCGCACCAGGTCATTGCCGACAGTGCTGCGGGCCACCTGCTGCAACGCGGCGAGGTGGACCTGGTGTTCGTGGGCAGCGACCGCATCCTCGGCCGAACCGGTGAGGTGACCAACAAGATCGGCACCTACCCCCTGGCCGTCCTGGCGCATCGGCACGGCGTCCCGTTTTACGTGGCGGCGCCGTTGAGCACCCTGGACTGGGAGCTGCGCTCGGGAAGCGACATCCCGATCGAGGAGCGCGCCGCGGAGGAAGTGTTGGGTGCCTGGGGCGTGGTGGAAGGCGGGCGGGCGGCTGCCGCGCGCCGGGGGCGGCCGATCTTTGTGCGCGTGGCCAACCCCGGCAGCGGCGCGCGCAACCCCGCCTTCGACGTCACCCCGCCCGAGCTCATCACCGGCATCATCACGCCAGCCGGCATCTTCAAGCCGCGCGAGCTTTGGAAGTATCGGCGGGAATTGGGCGGGCCGGCCACCCCCGGCGGCCCGTTGCCAACCGCCGGGCGGCCCTGACGGTTGGGGCGCCGGTCGCGCGAAACACAAACTTTGCTTTGACTTTCACCTCGAGGTCTCGCATGAACGCTGCCTTGCAAAACTCGCCGCCGACCGCGCACGTCACCCCGCGAACCGCCCCGAGTTGCGGGGCAGCGGACCGGGCGGCCGCCCGACCATGAATGCTCAGGTTCAGAACCATGTGCGTCCCTCCCGGCATCTTCACATCCGCGCCTGGGGGCTGGGGGTCGCGTTGGCGGTGACTCCGGCTTTGCTCCGGGGCGAGGGACTTCCCGAGATCACCAGTCAGACGGCGGACCAGATCGTGTACGCCGGCGACCCGGCCAGTGTGGGGGTGGTGGCCACGGGGGCGGCCCCGTTGAGTTATCAATGGTTCAAGGACGGGACGCCACTGACCGGCCAGACCAATGCGGTGATCACGTTCCCCGCGGTCTCCCCCAACGAGGCGGGCGTGTACCAGGTGGTGGTGAGCAACGCCCTGGGCACGGCTACCAGCCTGCCCGCCGCCCTGACGGTGTTGCCGAATGTGGCCCGGATCCTGGTGGACCTGGAGGATCAGACGGTGATCGAGGGCGCGCTTGTAGGCGTGGGGGTGACGGCCGCCGGGGCTACGCCCTTGTTCTACTACTGGTACCGGGACGGGGAATACCTGACCAACGTGTTCGGTCCTTCGATCCTCTTTGCGCCGGTGGCCCTGACCAACGCAGGCGCCTACCAGGTGGTGGTGAGCAACAGCCTGGGGGCGGTCACCAGTCGCGTCGCCACGGTGACAGTGAAGCCGAACACCCCGCGCCAGTTGCGCCTGGGGGGGCCGGCGTTTCCGGACGCGCGCTCCCTGCGCGTGCCGGTGGAGTTCGCGGCGCAGGGCGACGAAAACACGCTGGGGTTCTCGGTGCGGTTCAATCCCGGGGTGCTGTTGGAGCCCTTGGGGGTCTTCACCGACACCGCCCGGGCGTTGCTGCCCGGCGCGCGCCTGGTCGTGGATGAATCCGAACAATTCCACGGGCGGATGGGATTCCGCGTGGCGCTGCCCGCCGGGCAGACCATGCCCGCGCAGACGTTCCGGCTGGCCGAGTTGTATTTTCAGTTGCCGGAGCCGAACTGGCCGCAGGCCGGGTTGGGATTTGCCGGGACGCCGGTGCCCCTGGCCGCCGCGGACGCCGGCGCCGGGGCATTGCCCGTGCTGGACCTGATCACCCCCGTGCTGATGGTCGAGCCGCTACCCGCGCTGCCGGATCGGCAGTCCGGGCTGTTCCTCCAGCGCCTGACCCTGGTCAATCCCGGCGCGGCCAAACTGGACGGGGTGGACCTGCTGGTGCGCGGGTTGACTCACGATTCGCTGGGCCGCCCCATCCGGCTGTACAACGCCAGCGGCGTCACCAACGACCTGCCGTATCTGCACTACGGTCCGTTGCTCCCGGGCGCTTCGGTCACCCTGACCGCCGAGTATTACGTGGCGGACCGGCGCACCCGGCCGACGCCGGAATATGAACCGCGGCTGGCGCCGACGCGGCGCTTTGTGGCCTCCGGCGGGCAGGTCTTTGCCATCACCACGGCGCGCTATACCAACGGGGTGTTTCTGGTCGAATTCCAAACCCTCCCGGGCCGGCAGTACTTTATCCAATACGTGGATGAGCCGAATTCCCAAGCCTGGGAAACTGCCGTGCCGGGCATCCTGGGCACCGGCAGTCGGGTGCAGTGGGTGGACCGCGGACCCCCCAAGACCCAGAGCCCGCCCTCCGGTCAAACCAGCCGTTTTTACCGCGGCATGTTGATGCCTTGAGTCTCCGTTGCGCGCCCATGAAATCGCCCCGATCCGTGCCCCTGCTCTCCGCCGCGGTGTGTCTGGCCGGCTTGACCGCCTCGCGGGCCGATGATGTCCCGCCGTTTTTTGAACGGGATTTGGTGCAAGACCGCCACCGGCTGAGTATCGCGGCCCGGTTTTCCTTCGGCATCTCCGCCCGGGTGAATTTTACCGCCCTGCCTCCGCTGGCTGAGGGTAATTACCACGACGGGTTTGTCCGGCCGGACAGCAACGGCGGCGCCGACGGTCAAACCTGGCACTGGAGCTATGTCTCGGACAGCCAGATCGTGGGGGATGTCCTGGAATTGCACCGGGTCACCGCCCTGCCTTCGGACGAGCGCACTGCCGGCGCGGATGACGGCGTGCAGGCCGGATTCGAGGTGCTCTACGGTCGCGAGCTGGGGCGGTTCAACGTGGGGCGGCAGCGGGCAACCTGGGGCCTGGAGGCGGGGATCAGCTCGCTGAATCCCAAGCTGGAAACCCGCGACACCTTCCGGGGGTTGGCCACCGTGCTCGCGGACCGCTTTGCGCTGGGCGAGATGGTACCCCCGCTGGCCCCCTACACCGGCACGGTGGAAGGCCCGGGGCCGTTGCTGGGCCTGGAGCCCGCCGACTCGCGGCTGGACCAGGTGAGCGCGGTTTCGGAGACCCGCGCCGAGCTCGACGCCCTGCTGGTGGGACTGAAGCTGGGGCCCTTCCTGGAGGTGCCGCTGGGTAGGAAGTTTCAGTTGCACCTCGGTGCGGGCGTGGCGGCGCTGGCGACGTTTGGCGACTTTACCTGGACAGAACAGCCCCGCGTGCCGGGTATCGAGGACGCCTTGTTGCGCCGGCGCGCTTCGGATTCGGACACGGGTTTCGAGGTGGGCGGTTACGCGCAAGCGGGGATTTCCTGGGCGGCGACCGATTTCCTCAGCCTTTACGCCGGCGGGCAGTATCAATACCTGGGCGACCTGACCCTGCGCGCCGGCGGGCGGGAGGCCAGACTCGAGTTCAGCGGCGCCTTCGAGCTGGTGGCGGGGCTGCGCACGTCGTTCTAGCCGCGCCCGGGCGGCGGACTCGCCGCGTGAACAACCGGTGCACAACCCGCCGCCGGCGTCGGACGGAAACCCTTTGACCCTCCCCGCGTCAGCCGTTAAGCATGGCGCGCCGGCGCGCACCGCCGCCGGCGAATGATGACTCCATCGGCAGCCCTGTTGGCGCGAGCGCCCCAGTTGGACCTCCTCTACGTCTGGGATCAGGCCACGATCGAGGGGAAGGCCATCATCATTCTGTTGATCCTGTTTTCGATCCTCGCGTGGTCCATCATGGCCACCAAGGCCCTGGAGATGCGCCGGGCGCGCCAGCTCAACAGCTACTTTGACGCCGAGTACCGCAATCTCAAATCCGTCTTCGGCATCTACGACCGCCGCGTGCAGGTCGAGGGCTGTCCGCTCTACGCAGTGTACCAGGCCGGCTGCCAGGAACTGGACGCGCGGCTGCGCACCCCCGGAGGCGGCCGGCGCGCGCGCCTCTCGCTCAAGGCCATGGAGCACGTCAAGCGCACCCTGGAAGCGGCCGTGGCCCGTCAGGCTCTCAAACTCGAGTCCGGACTCATCCTGCTGGCCATTGCCGTCAGCGGCGCGCCCTTTCTGGGGCTGCTGGGCACCGTGTGGGGCGTCATGACCGCTTTCAGCGGGGTTGCTCAGGCCGCGGCGGCCGGCGGCCGCGCGGACCTAACGGCCATGGCCCCGGGCGTGGCCGGCGCGCTCATTACCACGGTGGCTGGTCTCCTTGTGGCCATTCCCTCGATGTTCGGATACAATTGGCTGGTGCACAACCTGCGCGTCCTGACGGTCGAGCTGGACAACTTTGCGCAGGAACTGGTCTCGCAGATGGAAACCGAATACCTCCTCGAGGACGAGGACGAGTAGCCCGGCTGCGGCCGCCCCCTCATGCGCCGTTTTTCCCAACGCCATTCTCTGGTCACCCTCAGTGACATCAACATCACGCCGCTGTTGGACCTGGCGTTTGTGTTGTTGATCATCTTCGTCATCACCACCCCGCTACTGGAGGGCAGCATCGAACTGCGGCTGCCCGAGGGCGGGAAAACCGTCCGGCGCGTCGCCCGCGAAAACATCCGCACCGTGGACGTCACGCGCCAGGGGCACTACCTGATCGGCACCAACCGCTACAGCCTGGACCAGCTCGAACACCTGCTGGTGCGGGAATACCGGGCCAACCCCGAGCTGGTGGTGCGCATCCGCGCCGACCGGGAAAGCCAGGCGCAGCACTTCTACCCGTTGATAGATCGGTTGACGCGCAACAACCTCACCCGCCTGTCGCTGGCCACCGAGCCGCCCCCCCGGCCATGACCCCCTTGCAACGCGAATGCCTGGCGGCCTCGCTGATCGCTCACGCCGGTCTGATCGGTCTGCTGGTGGTCGGCTCCGGCTTCAGCGCGCGGCAGCCCGCCGACACCGAGGTCATCCCGGTGCTGGATTTCATCCCGGACCGCCTGGTGGATGCCCCGATCGTGGGGGGCGGCGCCCCGGCTGCCCCGCTTCCTGCTGTCGTGACTCCACCTCCGGCGGTGCCCCCACCGCCTCCGCCGTCCCAGCCCCGTCCCGAAGAATCGCGTCGCGAGGAACCCCGCCCGGCGCCCGCTCCGCCCCCCACCTCGCCCACGGGCGAGAAACCCGCCCCGTCTCCGCGCAAAATCGAGGTGAACCTCAAGCCCGTGGTCCGGTCGCCCGACGCCGCCCGGGCCGAGCGCGAGCGGGCCGCGGCCGAGGCACGCCGGCGGGCGGAAGCCGAGGCCGCCCGGCTGGCCCGCGAACGGCAGCGACAGATCCGGGCCCTGGTGGGTACCCTGAATCGCCAACTGACCGACAGCACCAGCGTGAGCGTGCCCGGCGCCGGCGGCGCCACCTATGCCAGTTACAGCAGTTACGTGGACCTCATTTACCGGCAGGCCTGGGCTCCGCTGCGTCCCACGGAAACGGGGGAGCGCAGCCAGTCCGTGCTGGCTCGGGTGGTTATTGCCCGCAACGGGGACGTGCTGGAGAGCGAGATTGTGCGCCGCTCGGGCAACCTCGCCCTGGACCGCTCGGTGCGGGCGGCGCTGGACCGGGTGCGGACCATTGGCCGCCCCTTCCCCGAGGGCGCCCAAGACGCGCAACGCGAGTTTCTGATCGAATTCACCCTCGAACCCCGTCCGGGAGCCGGCTGACCATGTTTTGTCTGAAACGATCCCTCCGTCTCGTCCCCGCGTGGCTGTTGGTGCTGCTGCCCCCGGTGCGCGCCGCGGAAACCATCCGCATCACCGAATACGCCGCGCCCCCCCAGAAGCCCATTCCCCTCGCGCTGGCGGGATTCACCGGCGAAGTGGCGCGGGTGCTGGAGTTCGACCTGAACGTGGTGGGCTTTGCCATTGTGAGCGAGTCCGAGGCGCAATTCACGCTCCGCGGCAGCAACGCCGGCCAGGTCGAGGGCCGCCTCACCGACAACCTCAGCGGGGCGGTCAAATTCGCCCGCGCCTACACCGGCGGCACGCTCCGGACACAGGCTCATGCGCTGGCCGACGACGTAGTGGAAGCGATCACCGGTCGCAAGGGCATCGCGCGCACCCGGATCGCCTTCAAGGGTGCTCAGGGCAACAGCAGCGAGATTTACGTGGCGGACTACGACGGGTTCAACGCCACGGCCATAACCCGCGACGGCTCGGTGGTGGCCGCGCCGGCCTGGATGCCCGGGGGACGGCGCCTGTATTACGTCACGTACAAATTCGGCAATGCGGACATCGTCTGGCATGACCTGTCCACGGGGGCGCGCCAGTTGTTCGCCCGGTACAGCGGGTCGAACATCTCCCCGGCCGTGTCGCCGGACGGCCGCCGTGTGGCCATGATTCTCAGCAAGGGGGGCAGCCCCGATTTGTACGTGGCGGATGCCGACGGCGGCAACCTGCGCCAGCTCACGCGCACCCGCGAGGACGAATCCTCCCCCACCTGGTCGCCGGACGGGCGCACCCTTTGCGTGGCCACCCGCATGAACGGTCGGCGCGTGCTGGCCACCATTTCAGCGGAGGGCGGCCCGCTGCGGCGGCTGTCCATCTCGGGAGTGGCCAACCCCACCGAGCCGGATTGGTCGCCGGACGGCCAGTGGATCGCGTTCACCGCACAGATGCGGAACTTTGAAATCTGTGTGGCGCCGGCCCGTGGCGGCGAAGCCAAGTTGTACACGGCCGGGGAAGACCCTTGTTGGGCTCCGAATTCGCGCACCCTCCTGTTCGTGCGGCGCGTCAACGGACGGCGGGTCCTGTCTTTGCTTGACGTGCCCACCAAACACATCAAGGATGTCGTTCAAATTTCAGGCAACAGTTCACAACCCGCTTGGGCCCGTTAGCCCCGGTTATCCGGACACACGCAACATGAAATCCGCAGCCCTGTTCAACACCCTGGCAATCGCCGCGGCACTGGTACTGGCCGGCGCGGGATGCCGCGGCAAAGCGCCCAAGGCGCCCACGCCCATCCCGGCGCGCACCGCCAAGCCGCCCGGCCCGGTCGCCGGTCCGGGCCCCATTGGCCCCGGGGGTGTAGTGACCGGACCCGGCGGAGGAGTCGTCACGCCGGGGGATGTAATCTCCGAGCCGCTCCGCACCCCCGAGGGATACCAGCAGTCGGATTTGGAAACGTTTGAGGGCCTGCTCATGGATACCAATGCCCTGGCGGCGTACACCGTCTATTTCGATTTCGACAGTTCGGTCGTCAAAAGCAGCGAGCAGCCCAAGGCCGATGCGGTGGCCGAACAGCTCAAGCTGCTGCCCGACCACAAGCTGCTCATTGACGGCCACTGCGACGAACGGGGTACCGAGGAGTACAACCGCGCCCTGGGCGAGCGGCGCGCGCTGGCCCTGCGCGAATACCTCATCGGCCGGGGCATCGGGGGGGAACGCATCCGCACCCGCAGTTGGGGCGAGGACCGGCCCGTGGACCCCCGCAGTAACGAGGAAGCATGGGCCAAGAACCGGCGGGGCGAGTTCATTCTCCTGGCGCCGCCGAAGTAACCGGGCGCCCGGTTCATCACGTTTGAACGCCTGCCCGGGCCCGATTGTCCACTTGTTTCGTGGTGCGAAAGGCGTACCCTAGTTCTCATGAACGATATTGACTCCATGCTGCTGGCCTTTCTGGGCTGGCCGGAAATTGTGGGCATCCTGCTGGTGCTGCTGCTGCTGTTCGGCGCCAAGAAACTGCCCGAATTGGCGCGCGGGCTGGGCAAGGGGATTAACGAGTTCAAGCGCGCCACCCGCGACGTGCAGGATGAAATTCAGCGCGCGGTTGAGGAGGAACCGCCCCGCCCGACGCCCCCCCCGCCGCCGGCTGCCTCGCCCGCCCCGTCCCAACAGGCCAAAGGCTGATCCCGGATTCGGCGCGCCAAACCCGCCATGGCGAATGAGGCTCCGCAAGGACGCCCCAGTTCTCCGCTAGCGGACCCCCCGAAAGTGCCCGCCTCGTCCGCCGGTGACAGCGCCATCCCGCACGCTGCGCCGTTCCCGGCTGGAAGCCCGGCGGTGGACCTTGGGTTCGCCGCGCACCCGCGCGCGGCCGGCCCGGGGGCGGTCGAGGTCGCTGTCGGAATTGCCCCCGACGCGCTCGATCCGTCCCCCCCGGATCGCGCCGAAAGCGCCGCGTCGCCCGAGGCCGTGGTTTCTGACGCCGCGCCCCCTCCCGGGGTTCCTCCAGAGACGGCCGCTGCCTCCGGAGGGGAGGAGCCGTCCCCTGCCTATTCTCCGTACCGTCCGGAGTCGGCGTCGGATGACGAGGACGAGGAGGAAGGGGGCGGGCCGGTGAAACCCTTCTTGGACCACCTGGAGGACCTGCGCTGGACCCTCATCAAGGTGGTGGTCTCCCTCCTGCTGGGCATGTTGGTCTGCCTGGTGGCCGGCAATCGTCTGGTGACCTTTCTCACCTGGCCGTTGAACCACGCCCAGCGTCTGGTGCCGGCCTCGCATCAGCGAGTCCCCCTGCTGTTGGGCACCAACGAAGTGGGCCGCGTCCAGCTGGGTTCGATCCCGCTGCCGAACGGTCCGGTGGATACCAACCGCATCACCGCCCTGGAACTGGTGCCCGCCCCGCTGGGCGACCGGTTGGTATTGACGTTGGGCCTGCACACCAACCGCGTGGCCGGCCAGGCGGAAAACCTGGTGGTGCTCAAAAACTACGGTCCCCTCAGCGCGTTCATGGTGGCGCTCAAGCTGGCCCTCTACGGCGGGTTGGTTGTTTCGGCCCCGTTTGTCATTTTCTTCATCGGACAATTCGTCCTGCCGGCCCTGAAGGTGAAGGAAAAGGCCTTTGTGTACCGCGTGGCCGGCTACGGCAGCGTGTTGTTTGTGGCGGGCGTGGCCTTTTGCTACCTGGTCATCGTGCAGGTGGCCCTGATGGCCTCCGTGCAGTTCTCCCAGTGGATGGGCTTCACCGCGGATGAGTGGCGGGCGGAGGACTACGTGAGCTTTGTCTGCAAGTTCATGCTTGGCATGGGGCTGAGTTTCCAACTGCCGCTGGTGATTCTCACCCTGGTCAAAGTCGGCCTGGTGGATTACCAAACCCTGACCAACTACCGCGCCTACTTCATCGTGGGCAATCTGACCCTCTCGGCCGTGATCACCCCCTCGGGCGATCCGTTCACGATGGTGCTGATGGCCCTGCCGCTGCAGGTGCTTTACGAGGGGTCCCTGCTGGTGGCCCGGCGCTGGGCCCGCAAGGAGCGCGCCCGCGAACTGGCCGAGGAACGCGCGGCGGCCGGCGGCGCGCGCACCGGCTGACGCGCGCCGACCGCCCTGCGCGTTTTTTTCCGGACCGACGCGCCATGAAAACCCTCCACTGGTATCTGACGCGGCAGGTCCTCGCTTCCCTGGGCCTGACGGTGGCGGTGTTCACTTTCGTGCTCCTGCTGGGCAACCTCCTGCGCGAGATTCTGGACCTGATCATCAACCGGTCCCTGCCCCTGGGCACGGCCCTGCAAGCGCTGGGCTACCTGGTTCCCTTCGTGCTGGTCTTTTCCCTGCCCATGGGCTTGCTCACCGCCACCCTGTTGGTGTTCGGGCGCTTCAGCGCCGATCAGGAACTGACCGCCGCCCGGGCCGGCGGGATCAGCCTCCTGGCGCTGATCACCCCGGTGTTGTTTCTGAGCGTGGCGCTCTGCGGCGTCAGCGCCTGGTTCAACATGCACCTGGGTCCGCAGTGCCGTCTGGCCTACAAGGACCTGCTTTTCCGGGTAGGGCTGGAACGCCCCACCGCCCTCCTGGCGGACAATCAGTTCATCCGCTCCATCCCGGGTTTCATCCTGTACGTCGGCAAGGCCGACGGGCCGCGTCTCAAAAACCTGGTTGTGTACCAGTTGGACACGAATCCGCTCCCCGCCGAGGTGGACGGAGAATCCGCGCCGGCAACTCCCCCAGGGTCGGGCCTTGCGCACGTTCCTCGCGTCGCCACGATCCTCCGGGCCGACACCGCCCTGCTCACGGTGGACACCAACGCGCAGGAAATCCGCTTGGAAATGCCCGAGTGCGAGGCGCTCAACCTCCAGTCCTGGCAGCCAGCTCAACTGGGCCACACCATCCTGCCCATCCCGGTCAACCTCGCCGAGCCCCGCCAGAAGGTGCCGCCGCTTTCCGACATGACTCTGGCGCAGTTGTTGCAGACCTACTACGAGCATCGCCGGCTGGGACTGGACGTGACTCCCGTCAAAGTGCAGATACACCGCCAGGCGGCGTTTTCCTTCGCCTGCCTCGGCTTCACCCTCGTGGGCATCCCGCTGGCCGTGCGCGCCCATCGCCGCGAAACCTCCATCGGCTTCGCCATCGCCCTGGTGCTGGTGGGCCTTTACCACAGCTTTCTGATCCTGGCCCAGGCGTGGGAAACCCGGCCCGAACGGCATCCGGAATGGCTGCTCTGGGCGCCCAACTTCCTCTTCATGGGCGTGGGCGCCGCGCTCCTATGGCGCGCCAATCGGGGGATCTGAACAACCCCAGTCCCGTTGGCAACCCGGGCAGTAAAACGTGCTGCGCCCGGCCTGCGCCACGCGCCGCACCGGCGTCCCGCAGCGCCGACACGGCTGCCCGGCGCGGTCGTACACCGCCAGACGCTCCTCGTAGGACTGCGCGGCGCCGGCGGCGCGCCCATAATAAAACAGACCGTCGCGGCCCCCGGTCCCCGCCCAGTCCAACGGCAGGGTGCTGCCCAGAAGGATGGCCTCGCGCAGCACCCGCCGAATCGCCCGGTGCAGTCGTCGGACCTCGTCCGGTCGCAAGCTGCCGGCGGCGCGGCGCGGGGACAACTTCGCACGGAACAGCGCCTCGCTGGCGTAGATGTTGCCCAGCCCCGCCACCACGTTCTGATCCAGCAGCCGGACCTTGATGGCTTGGCGCGAGCCCCTCAGCGCCGCGGCGAGGTGGTCCGCTGTAAACTCCCCCTCCAACGGCTCCGGCCCAAGCTGCGCCAGCGGCCGTGTGTCCAGGTTCAGGCGGCCGAAATAACGGGTGTCTTCGAAGACCAGCCGATGCCGGCCGAGGTCCAGCGCCACCGCGCAATGCACCGGCCGTTTGGCCCGCCGCGGTTGCAGGTACAAACGCCCCGTCATCCCCAGATGGCCCAACAACGGAAACGCGCTCCCCCCGGGGGCGCGCAAGGTGAAGACCAGGTATTTCCCGCGCCGGTGCAACGCTAGGAAGGTGGCCCCGATCAGACGGCGGGCAAACGACCGGGGCGGATGCGGCCGGATCACCCGTGAGCGGAGGACATCCACCGCGCGCACCTGTCGCCCGGCCAGCAACGGAGCCAGATGACGAACCAACACCTCAACTTCGGGCAGTTCCGGCACGGTTCAACCGTAGCGGTACGGCGCCACGAGGGCAAAGCAGTTGGGCAGGTGGCGCACCTCGCGTACTGCGCCGTCGGCGAGCAGAACCTCCACAATGTCGAAACGCACCCGCACGCGCGGGTTGCCGAGGCGCCGCAGGTAATCCAGCGCCGCCAGGGAGACGCGGCGGCGCTTGTCCGCGTCCACGGCGGCGGCCGGGCGGGTCCAGTCTTCCGAGGAACGGGTCTTGACCTCCACAAAGACCAGGCAATCCCCGTCGCGAAAGACCAGGTCAATTTCCCCGCGGGAGGTGCGGAAATTGGCGGTGAGGAATTTCAGTCCCAACCGGCGCAGGTGCCGGTGGGCGGCGCGTTCCCCGAGCCGCCCGCGGCGCAGGTGTTCGGGGGCGGGCGCCCACCAGCGGGCGACCCATTTCCGCCAACCGCCGCCGCTCCACGGCCACTGCATGGTGGTGGCTTAAAAGCGCGCGGCGCCGGTTTCAATCCAAAACCACTGCGGGACGCGCCGGAACTGCCGGGCGGCTGTCGCGGTTCAAAAAAGTTCGGCCGGCGCCTGCCGCACGGGCAAAAAGCTGCGCCGGTGGGCGGGACACGGTCCCCACTGGCGCAGCCGCGCGCGGTGTTCGGCGGTGGGATAGCCCTTGTGGCGGGCGAAACCGTAGGTCGGGTGTTCCCGATCCAGCGCCAGCATGCAGCGATCGCGCGTCACCTTGGCCAACACGCTGGCGGCGGCTATGGAATAACTGCGGGCGTCGCCGCGGACCAGCGCCGTGTGCGGGCCGGGCAGGTCCGGCAGGGACAGCCCGTCCACCAGGAGATGATCCGGCGGCGGCTGGAGCAGCGCCAGGGCCCGCCGCATCGCCAGTACAGTGGCCCGGAGGATGTTCAGCCGGTCAATCTCTTCCGGATCGGCCCGGGCCACGGCATGGCGCACTTCCGGGTCGTGCGTGAGCCGGGCAAAGAAGCGCTCGCGCTGTGCGGGGGTCAGTTGTTTGGAATCGTTGAGGCCCGCCAGATCGGCGGGCAGTCCGTGGTCCATCCAGGCGACGGGCAGAATGACCGCCGCCGCCACCACCGGACCGGCCAGAGGACCCCGCCCGGCCTCATCCAGGCCGGCAATGGCCGAGCAGCCCCGCTGACGCAGCCGCCGTTCCCACTCCCACCGGTCTTCCGGGGGCTGCCGGTTGGCAGCAGACATGGACGGCGCCCTCCCGGGTTGCAGCCGCCGGTCGCAGGTCCGGCCGGCGGATGCCTCAGGCCGGAGCGCCGGCCGGGGATTCGGTCGCCTCGGCGGGGGCGGGGGCCGGCGAGGGATTCGCCGCGTTGGCCGCCGGGACGCGCCGGGTCTTTTCCTTCACCGCCAGGGCGCCCTTGCCGATGCGTTTGCGCAGGTAGGTGAGTTTGGCGCGGCGCACCCGGCCCTCGCGCTCGACCTCGATTTTCTCGATGCGGGGGGAGTGGACGGGGAACACGCGTTCAACGCCCTCGCCGAAGCTGATGCGCCGGACGGTAAAGGTCTCATTGATCCCGTGACCGCGCCGGCCGATGACGACGCCGGTAAAAACCTGGATGCGTTCCTTGTCGCCCTCGACCACCCGGGTGTGGACGCGCACGGTGTCGCCCACCTGGAAGCGCAGGGGGTCCTTGCGCAGGTAGGGCGCCTCGATTTTGTCTAGCAATGCCTGGTTCATAAGTTCACAAATCGGTTCGGGTCGCGTCTGCCGCCGCGAGGTCGGGCCGCCATTGCCAGGTGCGCAGCCGCGCCTGGTCTTCCCGCCAGCGGGCGATGGCCGCGTGGTGGCCCGAAATCAGCACCGTGGGCACCTTTAGGCCCCGGTAATCGGCCGGGCGGGTGTACTGCGGATACTCCAACCGGCCGCGGCTGAACGATTCCTCCGCGGCGCTGGCGTCGTCGCCCAGCACGCCCGGCAGCAACCGGGTCACGGCGTCAATCACCACCATCGCCGGCAACGCGCCGTTGGTCAGCACGTAATCTCCGATGGACAGTTCGTCGTCCGCGAGGAATTCGCGCACCCGTTCGTCCACGCCCTCGTAGCTGCCGCAGATCAACAGCAGATGCGGCAGCCGGGCCAGCTCGCGGGCCAGAACCTGGTTGAACCGCCGTCCGGCCGGCCCCAGCAAGACACAACGGGTCTCGGGCCGGCGCAGACTTTCCACCGCTTCAAAGATCGGCTCCGGCTTCATCAACATGCCCGGCCCGCCGCCAAAAGGGCGGTCGTCCACGGTGCGATGCCGGTCGTGCGTCCACTCCCGCAGGTTGTGCAGGTGGAGCTCAAGCACGCCCCGCTCCCGCGCCCGCCGGAGGATGCTCTGGTCCAGCGGCCCCGCGAACATCTCCGGAAAGAGTGTCAGGACATCAATTCTCATGTCGCCCGTCCTCCAGACCGGTCGCCTCCACCGCCGGCCGGCCCCGCGCCCGCGGTCAACCGGGCGGAGGGTCGTCTTCGACCAGGTCCAGCGTGCACCGCCGGCCCTGGCGCGCACCGCCCACCTGCAGAAGAGCGCGCAGAGCCTTGATGGTGGCGCCGTGCCGGCCCACCAGTTTGCCCATGTCCCCCGGCGCCACCCGCAGCCGGTAATGCAGGGTCGAACCATGGGTCTCGCTGGTGATCACCACCCGATCCGGCTCGTTTACCAGGCTGCGGACCACGAATTCCAACCACGCCTGCATAACCGGGGGGAACCCTTACTGCCCCGGCGCCGCGGCCGCCGCCTGACGACGGGCCTGGCGAATGAAGCTGGCCACCGTTTCCGTGGGCTGGGCTCCGCATTTGAGCCAGTACTCCACCCGGTCCAGCTTGAGGGTGAAGTCCTGCCCTTTCTGCAAGGGCATGTAGGAGCCAACCTCTTCAATGAACCGTCCGTCGCGGGGGCTGCGACTGTCCGCCACCACGATCCGGTAGGCCGGGGTGTTCTTGGCCCCGATGCGTTTCAAACGAATCTTCACCATAGCATCAATCGGTTGACCGGAGATCCGGCGATTGAAATTGCACCGCCCGCCCGTCCTGGGCGGGCAAAGACCAGGACGTTAGCCGGGGACAAAATCGCTTGGCAAGCTCCGTTTCGAGGGTCGAAGCGGTGCGCCGCTGGCGTCAATAGATTGGGACGCCGTCCCGGGCTGGCCCCCGGCGCCGCGGCTAGCTCGTCCGACGCGTGGGCCAGGCGCCCCCGGCTGTGCCGGTTGAACCCGACCCGGTCCGGATGCCGGGGACACGCGCCCCGCCGTCTTGCGCGTTCCCTACAAAGCGACTCGCACTGACCGCGCCCGAACATCCCCGCGCGGTCGGCGGGCGGTTGAGTTGAAGCTTGCCGGGCCGCGGGGGCGGGATTGGAATGGTCGGGTGCGCTGCGCAGCGACCCCGGATCTCGCAACCCCCGGCGACCCGGCCGCGGGAATGACCCACCCGAAGCATTATTGCGGTGTTTTCGGGATTTTCGGGCATGCCAACGCGGCGGAGCTGACCTATTGCGGCTTGTACGCCCTGCAACACCGGGGCCAGGAGAGCGCCGGCATCGTGGTGTTTGACGGCCGGCAGTTTCAGGCGCACCGCGGCATGGGACTGGTGCCACAGGTTTTCAACGGGCCGCTGCTGCATCGGCTGGTGGGTCGTTCAGCCATCGGTCACACCCGCTATTCCACCACGGGGGAGTCCTACCTGCGCAACGCCCAGCCGCTGACGGTGGATTGCGCCCGCGGCCAACTGGCCGTGGCACACAACGGCAATCTGACCAACGCTCTGCAACTGCGCGAGGAACTGGAGGCTGCCGGCTCGATCTTTCAGACCACGGTAGACAGCGAAATCATCCTTCACCTGATGGCCCGCCCCGGACAGGACGGCAGCGAGAACAGTCTCCTCTACGCCCTGCGCCGGCTGGAAGGGGCCTACTCGCTGGTCCTCCTCACCGAGCACGAACTGATCACCGCGCGCGACCCGTTTGGTTTCCGACCGCTGTCGCTGGGCCGGCTGGACGGTGCCTGGGTGGTGGCCAGCGAGACCTGTGCCTTCGACCTGATCCGGGCCGAGTTTGTCCGGGATGTGAACCCGGGCGAGGCGGTGATCATCAGTGAGGCGGGCGTGCGCTCGGTACAGGTTTTTCCGGAACACCCGCGTCGGGCGTTCTGCATTTTCGAGTACGTGTACTTTGCGCGGCCGGACAGCACGATCGCCGGGCGCAACGTGTACCGCGTGCGCGTGGAAATGGGCCGGCAACTGGCGCGGGAGGCGCCGGTGGACGCCGATGTGGTCATTCCCGTGCCGGACAGCGGCACCTGCGCCGGGTTGGGATTTTCCCTGGAGTCGGGCATTCCGCTGGAGCTGGGCTTTGTGCGCAACCACTACGTGGGCCGGAGCTTCCTGCAGCCCACCCAGTTGATCCGAGACTTCGACGTGCGGGTGAAGTTGAATCTTATCCGCGAGCTGGTCGAAGGCCGCCGCGTGGTCATCGTGGATGATTCCATCGTGCGGGGCACCACCTGCCGCCAGCGCGTCAACAACCTCAAGCAAGCGGGCGCCCGGGAGGTGCACGTGCGCGTGAGCTGCCCCCCTCATCGGCATGCGTGTGTGTACGGCATTGATTTTCCCGAGCGCAGCCAGCTCATGGCCGCCACGCACACGTTGGAGGAAATCCGCCGGTACCTCCAGGCGGACTCCCTGGCGTACCTGTCCCAAGAGGGGATGGTGAAGGCCACCGGACTGCCCGCCGAGTCCTTTTGCATGGCCTGCTACGACGGCCGGTATCCGGTGCCCTACGACCCGAAGCTGGACAAGTTCATCATGGAACGCCGCCAGAAACGGGTGCAAAGCCTCGGCGAAATCCTCGCCCGCGAGGAGCAGCAACCGCGGCTGCTCTGAACAGACCGCGCCCCTCACGGCCCTGACCGCATCCTCGGGAATGGAACCCCTCGTCCAACGCCTGGTCCGCCACTTGGGCACGCAACCGCACCTGGGTCCCGGGGTGTTTGTCGCCCCTGGCGCCCGGGTCATCGGCGACGTACACTTGGGGGCGGCCAGCAGCGTGTGGTTCAACGCCGTGGTGCGGGGCGACATCAACCGTATCGAGGTGGGAGACTGCACCAATATCCAGGACAACGCCGTGCTCCATGTCGCCGACCCCCATCCTTGCCTGGTCGGCCACCGGGTGACCATCGGCCATTGCGCCCGGGTCCATGCCTGCACGGTGGGGGACGAGGTCCTGATGGGTATGGGCGCGACGATTCTGGACGGAGCCGTCATCGGGGCCCACTCGATCATCGGCGCCAATGCCCTGGTACCTCAGGGGATGCAGGTCCCGCCCGGCTCACTGGTTCTGGGCGTGCCGGGCCGGGGGGTGCGGCCTCTGAGCGAGTCCGAGCAGGCGGGCATTCGGGTCTGGGCCGACCGCTACGCCGAACTGGCCGATTATTACCTGCGCCATCCCGGCCTGGCAGTCTGACCCCGGTCAGCCCGTCTCAACTGTGCCGCAAAAGCCTGTTGCGGCTTTGGAGAGAGTGCCATTATGTCTCCATAAGCCCATGGCCGGCCGGCCGTATGAACACCCGCGCAACTGGTATCTGTTTCCTGATCAAGGCATTGTGGATTGAAAGGAAAATCCGGCATCGGGGCTGCTGCGGGGTGAACAGAGATTTGTTTTATGCCTAAAGTTTTAGGAATTGACCTGGGGACAACGAACTCCTGCATGGCTGTCATGGAGGCAGGAGAACCGGTCGTGTTGGAGAATTCCGAGGGACGACGCACCACCCCCTCGGTGGTGGCGTTTACCAAGAGCGGGGAGCGGCTGGTAGGCGAGGCGGCCAAGCGTCAGGCCATTACCAACCCGCGCAACACCATCTACTCCATCAAGCGGTTCATGGGCCGCAAGTTCTCCGAGGTGCAGGAGGAGATCAAACGCGTGCCCTACAAGGTGGTCGAGGCGCCCAACGGCGATGCCCACGTCGAGGTCGAGGAGGCCGGCCAGATCAAGCGATACAGCCCGCCCGAGATTTCGGCCATGATCCTCGCCAAGCTCAAGGCCGATGCCGAGATGCGGTTGGGCGAAAAGATCACCCAAGCGGTCATTACCGTCCCGGCCTACTTCAATGACTCGCAGCGCCAGGCCACCAAGGACGCCGGGCGCATCGCCGGGCTGGAGGTCCTGCGCATCATCAACGAGCCCACCGCCGCTTCCCTGGCCTATGGCCTGGACAAGAAAAAGGACGAACGCATCGCCGTGTATGACCTGGGCGGCGGCACGTTCGACATTTCCGTGCTGGAAATCGGCGACGGGGTCTTCGAGGTGAAGGCCACCAACGGGGACACGCACCTGGGCGGCGACGACTGGGACAACCGGATCATGGACTGGATCCTGGAGGAGTTCCGCAAGGAACACAGCATGGACCTGCGCAAGCAGCCCGATGCCCTCCAGCGCATCAAGGAAGAGGCCGAAAAGGCCAAAATCGCGCTCAGCTCCTCGCAGGTGTACGAAATCAACCTGCCCTTCATCACCGCCGATGCCAGCGGCCCCAAGCACATCCAGCTCAAGCTGACCCGCGCCAAGATGGAACAGCTCTGCGACGACCTGTTCGAGCGCACGGTCGGTCCGGTGCGGGCCTGCCTCAAAGACGCGGGCATCACCGCGGACCAAATTGACGAACTGGTCCTGGTGGGGGGCATGACCCGCATGCCGCGCGTGGTCGAGACCGCCCGTTCCCTGGTCAACAAGCAACCCCACCAGGGCGTGAACCCGGACGAAGTGGTGGCCGTGGGCGCCGCCATCCAGGGCGGGGTGCTCAAGGGCGAGGTGAAAGACGTGCTGTTGCTCGACGTCACGCCCCTGTCGCTGGGCATCGAAACCCTGGGCGGCGTGTTCACCAAGCTCATCGAGCGCAACACCACCATTCCCACCCGGAAGTCGGAGATTTTCTCCACCGCCACGGACAACCAGCCGGGAGTGGAAATCCACGTCCTGCAGGGCGAGCGACCGATGGCCCGCGACAACAAGACCATCGGCAAGTTCCATCTCACGGACATCCCGCCGGCGCCCCGCGGAGTGCCGCAGATCGAGGTGACCTTTGACATTGACGCCAACGGCATTCTCCACGTCAGCGCCAAGGACCTTGGCACCGGCAAGGAACAGAAAATCACCATCACCGCCAGCAGCGGCCTGACCAAGGAAGAAATCGAGCGCATGCGCAAGGACGCCGAGCTGCATGCCGAGGAAGACCGGCGACGCCGGGAAGAGGTCGAGATTCGCAACGAAGCCGACGCCGCCGCCTATCGCTCCGAGAAGCTGCTCCGGGACAACAAGGACAAGCTCAAGGACACCGACCGCGAGCGCATCGAAAAGGCCGTTGCGCAGGTGCGCGAGGCGCTCAAAGGGGACAACGTCCCGGCCATCAAGAGCGCCACCGACCGGCTCAACGAGGTTTGGCAGGCCGTCTCCGCGGAACTCTACAAGGCCGCCGCCGAGCAGGCCCGCGGCGCCCGGGCCGGCGCCGGCTCCGCAGGGGCCTCCCCCCGCAGCGAGGGCGGACGCGCCGGCGGTTCGGGCGAAAGTCCGATCATTGACGCCGAAGTCGTGGACGAGAAGAAACCGTGAAGTTTTGCCGCGCGGGCGGGTCGGCCACCGGTTGTGTCCGGTCCGCCCGGGCGGTGCATCCCCGGCTCCGCTCCGGCGGCGCGTTCCGCCGGGTTGGCCGGGACAAACCGCAAGCAAACACCGCAAGACACCAACGTAGTTATGGCACTGAACGTCAAACCCCTCGGCGACCGTGTTCTGGTCGAACCCGTCGAGGAAAAAGAAGTCAAAAAGGGCGGAATCATCATTCCCGACTCCGCCAAGGAAAAGCCCACCGAGGCCATCGTCCGCGCCCTCGGCACGGGCAAGACCGATGACGATGGCAAGAAAATCCCCTTCGAAGTGAAGGTGGGGGACCGGGTGCTCATCAGCAAATACGGGGGCACCGAAATCAAAATCGAGGGCAAGGAGTACAAACTCCTCAGCTCGGATGACATCCTGGCCATCGTCGAGTAACCCTGAACCAATCCGACAACTGTTGGCACAAAACCTATGGCAGCAAAACAACTCCTGTTCGATGAAGCCGCCCGCCAGGCCATCCTGCGCGGCGTGGCCAAACTCTCCAAGGCCGTCACCGCCACCCTCGGCCCCAAGGGCCGCAACGTGGTGCTGGACAAGAAATTTGGCTCGCCCACGGTCACCAAGGACGGCGTGACCGTGGCCAAGGAAATCGAGCTCGAAGACCCCTACGAAAACATGGGCGCCCAGATGGTGCGCGAGGTCGCCAGCAAGACCAGTGACGCCGCCGGCGACGGCACCACCACCGCCACCGTGCTGGCCGAGGCGATCTACCGCGAGGGCCTCAAGTTTGTGACCTCCGGTGCCAACCCGATCGGTATCCAGCGGGGCATCGCCAAGGCCGTCGAGGCCGCGGTGGCCCACCTGGACAAGATCGCCAAGAAGGTCAAGGACAAGGAAGAGATCAAGCAGGTGGCGACCGTCTCCGCCAACTGGGACACCACCATCGGCGAGATCATCGCCGACGCCATGGACAAGGTCGGCAAGGACGGCACCATCACCGTCGAGGAGGCCAAGTCCATTGAAACCACCCTCGAAGTGGTCGAGGGCATGCAGTTCGACAAGGGCTACCTCTCGCCCTACTTCGTCACCAACGCCGAGACGATGGAGTGCAAGCTGGAGGACGCCTATGTGCTCATCTTCGAGAAGAAGATCAGCAGCCTGAAGGACCTCCTGCCCCTGCTCGAAAAGGTGGCCCGCGCCGGCAAACCCCTGCTCATCATCGCCGAGGAGGTCGAGGGCGAGGCGCTGGCCACTCTCGTGGTCAACAACCTGCGCAAGACCATCTCCTGCTGCGCGGTCAAGGCCCCGGGCTTCGGCGACCGCCGCAAGGCCATGTGCGAGGACATCGCCATCCTCACCGGCGGCAAGTTCATCAGCGAAGACCTCGGCATCAAGCTGGAGAACGTGGAAATTGCCGACCTCGGCCGCGCCAAGAGCATCGTGGTGGACAAGGAAAACACCACCATTGTCGAAGGGGCGGGCAAGGCCTCCGAAATCCAGGGGCGGATCAATCAAATCCGCCGCCAGATTGAGGAGACCACCAGCGACTACGACCGCGAGAAATTGCAGGAGCGCCTGGCCAAGCTGGCCGGCGGCGTGGCCGTCATCAACGTCGGCGCCGCCACCGAGACCGAAATGAAGGAGAAGAAGGCCCGCGTCGAAGACGCCCTGCACGCGACCCGCGCGGCCGTCGAAGAAGGCATCGTGCCCGGCGGCGGCGTGGCCCTGCTCCGCTGCATCCCGGCCATCGAAGCCGTCAAGACCGAGAACGAGGACGAGAAGATCGGCGTGGACATCGTCAAGCGCGCCGTCGAATACCCGACCCGAGAGCTGGCCAACAACGCCGGCGTCGAGGGGTCGGTGGTGGTGGAAGAGGTCAAGCGGCGCAAGGGCAACGAGGGGTATAACGTCTCCACCGGCGAGCACGAGGACCTCGTCAAGGCCGGGGTGGTGGACCCGAAGAAGGTCACCCGCACCGCGCTGCAGAACGCGGCCTCCATTGCCGGGTTGTTGCTGACCACCGAATGCCTCATCACCGAGATTCCGGAGAAGGAAAAGAAACCGGCCGGTGGCGGTGGCCACGGCGGCATGGGCGGTGACATGGATTACTGATCCGCCCCAGGGGGAACTGAGGATCCACGCGGGAGCCGGAGCCCATCCGGCTCCCTGTTTTGTTTGGGAACGCCGCGCGCCGGGCGGCTCGTCGGGTCGGGTCGCGCGGTCGGTTTAACGGGGTGCCGCCGGCGCCTGGCGCCCGCCATTGAGTAAAAAGAGCACCGCCATGCGCACGGCCAGCCCGTTGGTCACCTGTTCCAGAATCACCGACCGCTCGCCGTCGGCCACGTCGCTGTCCACCTCCACTCCGCGGTTGATCGGACCCGGGTGCATGATCAGCGCCTCCGGGCGCAGGTCCGCCAATCGGCTGCGGGTAATGCCGAAGAGGCGAGTGTACTCGCCCAGCCCGGGGAAGGCGGTCTTGCGCTGGCGCTCGTGTTGGATGCGCAACAAGTTGATGACGTCCGCCTCGCGCACGGCCTCCTTCAGATCGTACACCACCCGGCACCCCAGGGCTTCAAACGCCCGCGGCACCAGCGTGGGCGGGCCGCAGAGGGTGACCTCGGCGCCCAGCTTTTGCAGCCCCCAGATGTTGGAGCGGGCCACCCGGCTGTAGAGGATGTCCCCCACGATGGTCACCTTGAGCCCGGCGATCCGGCCGAATTTTTCCCGCATGGTGAACAGGTCCAGCAGCCCCTGGGTGGGATGTTCATGCGCCCCGTCGCCGGCGTTGACTACGTGGGCGTCCAGCACCCGGGCCAGAAAGTGGGGCGCGCCAGCCGAGCTGTGTCGGAGGATGATGAAATCCACATTGAGCGCCTCCAGATTGCGGGCGGTGTCCTTGAGGGTTTCCCCCTTGCGCAGCGAAGAGGCCTCGGCGGTGAAATTGATGACATCTGCGCTGAGCCGTTGCGCGGCCAGTTCGAAGCTGATGCGCGTGCGGGTGGAGGGCTCGACAAAGAGATTGACCACGGTCTTGCCCCGCAAGGTCGGCACCTTCTTGATGGACCGGCGGCCCACGCCCTTGAAGGCCCGGGCCGTGTCCAGCACCAGGTCAATCTCCTCGGTGCTCAGGGAACGGAGGTCCAGCAGGTCTTTGCGATGCCAGGTCATGGCCGGCGACGGGGGGTCGGCGCGCGAACCCAGAGCACCGGACCGACTGCGCCGCGGGGGGAGAATTGCACTTCGATGCGATCCTGCGGGTCGGTGGCCGCGCGTCGGCCGACAAAATCCGCCTGAATGGGCAGCTCCCGGTGCGGGCGCTCGACCAGCACGGCCAGATGCACGCGCCGGGGCCGGCCCAGGTCGTGCAGGGCGTCCAGCGCCGCGCGCACCGTCCGGCCGCTGGACAGCACATCGTCCACCAGCACCACTACCTTGCCGGTCAGATCGGTGGGCAGAGCCGTGGGATGGACCACCGGCACGGGATGATGATCCAGGTCGTCGCGATGCATGGCCACATCCAATTGCCCCAACGTCACCGGCGCCTTCAGGTGACGCTTGAGTTGCCCGGCCAGCTCCCGCGCCAGGTGGACGCCGCCGGTTTGAATGCCCACCAGGACCAGCTCCTCGCCCGTGCGGTGACGGCGCGCGATTTCGCGGGCCAGAAGAGTGACCGCCCGGCGTGCCTGCGCCGCCGAAAGCAGGACGCGCGGGGCGGACGGGGGCTTTCCCCCGGAGGCTTGGACACGCCGCGCCGCAGCAGGCCCCCTTCGAGAACGCGCGGGCATCAGGCGGCGCGGGGTGGCGTGCCGGAACCGCCGGAGCGCTGGCGCCGGGCACGCAGCCAGTCGGCTCGGTGCTTCACGATCCAGTCGGTGTGAGCACGCTCGAAGCCAATGTCATGGCCCGCCTTTTCCGACTCGAGCCATTTGTGTTTCAGGATCTCCTCCCGCTCGGCGAGGAACTCCTGGTACAAGGAGGTCTGCGACAACAAATCGTCGGGTTCAGGCACGGGTTTCATCGTACCATTCCGAGGCGCTGCCTCGATCATGCAGGCCAATTTAGATCGCTCCCCGGCACTGGCAATTCCCATTTCCTGACCACCGGACCCGGGCGCCCCGCGGCTTTGGGGCAATCGGACCGGAGAGCTCAGGAGGCCCGGGGCCAAAACCCGGCCGGGGCGGAAGGCGGGGCCAACGTCGGACCGGGATGCGGGAAAGCGCGCTCCCGCAGTCCCGGGGGGCCGTGTTCCCCCCGACTTACCGGCGCCTGTCATGGGCTCACGGCGTTGGAGTTGGGGAGCCCCGGGACGGCCCGGGCTCGGCGCCGGAGAGAATGCGGTTGGCCTCTTCGAGTTGCTCGAAGGAGCCGATGTCGAACCATCGGCCGGGCACGCGCCAGGTGTACACCGGCACCCGCGGGTACAACCACTGGATCAGCCGCCCGGGCTGGTCGGGGTTGTTCTTCTCGGCCATGTATTGGTGGATCAGCGGGAGGACGGCCCGCGGGTAGTAGTACAGGGCGATCCCGGTAAGGGTGCTGCGGGGCACGGCGGGTTTTTCCTCAAAGTGGGTGATCCGCCCCTGGGCATCGGTCTCGATGGCGTTGTAGCGCGTGATCAGCTCCAGCCGGCCCACGTCGTACACGGCGAGCGCGGGCGCGTTTTTCTCGCGTCCGAACCGGGCGAAATCGCCCAGCGGCCGGGTGAACAGGTTGTCGCCGGCCACGACCAGGAGGTCGTCGTCCACCCGCTCGCGAGTGAGCACGAAGTGCAGGTCGCCGATGGCGCCGAGCTTGTTGGTATCGTCGGTCGAGCCGTCGTTGACGATGGTGAAGGGGGGGGCGGTGGCGCGGGGCTCGTACTGCGCGGCCCAGCGCTCGAAATGCGGGGCGAATTTGGCGTTGGTGACCACGTACACGCGGTCCAGGTCCGGGACGACCAGCAGGTGGTCGAGCACGTGTTCGAGCATGGGTTTGCCGGCGACCAGCAGCAGCGGCTTGGGCTGGTGCTGGGTGAGCGGGTACAGGCGCGTGGCGTATCCGGCGGCGAGGATGAGCAGTTTCATCGGCAGGGAGAGGCAACCCGGGTTCAGGCCGGGTCGGATTCGGCCCGGTCAGGTTCAAAGGGTTCAAACAAGCTGGGCGCGATGCGGTGCACCAGGTCGCGGCAGCGGTTGAGGATTTCGCGGCCGCGCTCGCAGCTCAGGGCAAAGTCGGCCAGCTCGGCGGCCTCGGTGCGCTTGAGTCGGCGGATGACAAATTTCACCGCGGGCACCCGGGCGGGGGCGGCGCTCAGTTCGTCGGCGCCCAGGCCCACCAACAGGGGCGCCAGGACGGGTTCGCCGGCCATTTCCCCGCACACGCCCGCCCAGCGGCCCTGGGCGTGCGCGGCGTCCATCGTCTGCTTGAGGAGGCGGATCACGGCGGGGTGGGTGGGCTCGAAGAGCTGGGCGATGCGCGGGTTGAGCCGGTCCACCGCCAGGGTGTACTGGACCAAATCGTTGGTGCCGATGCTGAAGAAATCCACGTGCCGGGCGAGGCTGGAGGCGATGACCGCCGCGGAGGGGATTTCCACCATGGCGCCGATCTCCAGGTTGGCGCCGCAGGGCACGCCGGCGGCGCGCAATTCCTCCCGACACTGGGCGAGCAGCGCGTTGGCCTGCAGCAGCTCTTCCAAACTGGAGATCATGGGGTACATGAGCTTCACGTTGCCGTGCACGGCGGCGCGCAGGATGGCCCGCAACTGGGTCTTGAACAGCGCTGGGTGCTGCAGGCAGATGCGGATGGCCCGCCAGCCCAGAAACGGATTGCGCTCTTCCAGGTCTCCCCCCATCTGCGGCAGTTTGTCCCCGCCCAGATCGAGGGTGCGGATGATGACCGGAGCGGGCGCCAGCCGCTCGGCCACCTCGCGGTAGGCGGCGTATTGCTCCTCCTCGTCCGGGGGCTGCGGGCGGTTCAAGAACAGATACTCCGTGCGAAACAGCCCCACGCCCTCGGCACCCTGCGCCTGCACGTCGGGAATTTCCGCCAGGCCCTCGATGTTGGCCGAGAGGGTGATCCGGTGCGCGTCGAGCGTGATGGCCGGTTCGTCGCGCAGTTGCTCCAGCCGGCCGCGCAGGACCAGTTGACGGCGCTCGATCTGCCCGTAAGTAAACAGCGCCTGATCGGTGGGTTCGATGATGAGCAGCCCCTCGTAGCCGTCCAACAGGGCAAACTGCCCGGTGCGCGTGCGGGCCACGGCCTGCTCGATCCCCGTCACCGCCGGAATGCGCAGGGAACGCGCCAGGATGGCGGTGTGGGAAGTGAGGCTGCCCTGCTCGGTGGCAAACCCCAGCACGTAACGACGGTCGAGGGTGGCCGTGCGGGAGGGCGTCAGATCATAGGCCACCACGATGCAGGGCTCGTGCAGGTGGGAGAGGTCCGAGGGCATCTCCTGGCCCAGCAGGTTGTGCAGCACCCGCTCGGCCACGTCATGCAGGTCCACGGCCCGTTCGCTCAGGTACTTGTCCTCGACGGCATTGAGGGTGGCCAGGTAGCGTCGGGTGAAGTCTTGAAAGGCGTACTCGATGCACACCCGGTCGCGTTGCATGTGCTTGAGCACCTCGTCGTGCAGGAAGGGGTCATCGAGCACCAGCAGTTGCGCGTCAAAGATGCGGGCGTCCTCCGCCCCCACGCCCTCGCTCACCCGCCGTTGCACCTCCAGCAACTGCTGCCGGGTGGCTATCAGCGCCTCTTCCAGCCGCCGAATTTCCTCGGGAAAATCCGCCTCGGTAATGGGACGTCGCTCAATCTGCAACGGCCGCGGCGGCGCGAGGACAAAGAGCCGGCCGCGGCAGACGCCTTCGGACGCGGGCAACCCCCGCAGCACCAGTTGTCCCAACTTGTCCTTGTCCGGCGTCTCAGGCACAGACGGCGTGATACTCCGCCCGGCCGGCAAAGGAAAGCACTTCTCCGGCCTCGGATCGGGGCGGGCGGTCTGGGGTTTTGGCAAATGGGCCCGGCGGCCATCGCCCCCGGCCGGTCCGGTAGAAACCGCCGCGCTCACGCCCGGTCGCGTCCCCAACCGGCGATGGACGAACGCGCCCCGCGGCGTATCATCCGCCGGGTTGGATGTTGGGTGCGTCTCAAGAAAACCGGATAGTTTATCCGATGACGCGTGGGTGGAAAAACGCACGCCAGCGGCGCTCCTCTGGGTCCCACCGGTCAACCCCGCCGGGTCAGGCGTCGGTGGCCCGGGCGCGAGAGCGGTCACCGCGGGACGGGTCCCACCGGTGGAGGCACCGGACCCTGGCGGGCGTGGTCGCATTGGTCCTGAGCGCCGTCCCGATGCAGGCGGCCGATCCTTCACCGCCCCGACCCTGGGAATTCCGTCCGGGGAGCTGGAACCGTTTGGAGGAACTGCCGGCGGGGCGGCTCCGCGAGCGCGTTGCCACCCTGCCCGGGCCGGCTCGGGAACATGCCCGCCAGTGGCTGCAGAGTTTCCATTTTACCGCGAACGACCTGGAATCGCTGCGCGCCGATGCCGAAGGGGGCATTTATTACGTGTGCCGGCTTGAACCGCCGCCCGCAGTTCAAGAGGCCGCGCCACCCGATGTCGCACCGGAATCCGCTTCTGCGCCGCTGCCCGTGGCTCCTTTCCCGGACGCCCTGAAGTTCCACAGCCGGGCCGGGGCACCCAACGTGTTGTATTTGAACTTCGCCGGGGAAACCGTCGCCAACACGCAGTGGAACACCGAGCTGGGCCGGCCCGAGATTCCCGCGCTGCCCTTCAGCATGGACAGCGAGTACGCCACGTACAGCGACAGCGAACAGGCGGTGATTCGCGCGGTCTGGCAGCGGGTGGCGGAAGACTACGCCCCGTTCGACGTGAACGTGACCACCGAACGCCCGGCCACGTTCCACAGCCGCACGGCCCTGGTGTTGATCACCCGCCACACGGATGCCAACGGCCAGCCCAACCCGGCCAGCGACGCCGGCGGAGTCAGCTACGTGAACGTGTTTGGGACCCTGTTCTACGCCCGCTACCGGCCCGCCTGGGTCTATGCCGACAACCTGGGCAACGTGGAATCGCTCATCGCCGAGGCCGCGTCGCACGAGGCCGGTCACAACCTGGGGTTGAGTCACGACGGGCGGACCGACGGGATCGAGTACTACAGCGGACACGGTAGCGGGGACATTTCCTGGGGCCCCATCATGGGCGCGGCCTACAACCGCAACGTCACGCACTGGTCTCGGGGCGAGTACTATCTGGCCAACAACACCCAGGACGACCTGGCCATCCTGGCTTCCAAGCTGTCCTACCGGCCTGATGACCACGGGAATTCCCCGGGCACCGCGACTGCCCTGGTTGTGACGGGCGGAACCAACCTCGTGTCCACCACCCCGGCCACCGACCCCGCCAACCAAGGCGTCCTGGAGCGCGGAGACGACGTGGACTGGTTTTCTTTCGTGACCGGCGAGGGACCGATTTCGCTCACCGTGCACCCCGCGACGATGCCCTCAGGTCCGCGCGGGGGGAACCTGGATGTGAGCCTGGAACTGTACGACGCCGCCGGCCGGCTGCTGTTGACGAATAACCCGCCGGAGACCCTCGCAGCGAGCGTGAGCACGCCATTGACCGCCGGCCTGTACTTTGTGGCCGTGCGGAACAGTGGCGCCGGCGACCCGTTCCGCCCCGTTCCCACCGGCTACACGGCCTACGGCAGTCTCGGCCAGTACTTCTTCAACGGGTGGGTCACCGACCCGACTCGGGTGGTCGTCCCGCCGGTGGCGGAGTTGACCGTGTCCGATCTGACCCGGACCGGACAAACCAATCACGTCCTGCGCGTGACCTATTCGGATAACGTCGCCATCCAGGTCGCCACCCTCGGCGATCGCAACCTCCTGGTCACCGGCCCGAACGGATTCGCCCAGCATCCCCGGTTGGTGAGCGTGGATGATCCCACGGACGGCACCCCACGCGCGGCGGTGTACAGTGTCGCGCCCCCGGACGGGTCAACCTGGTCGGCCGCTCACAACGGAGCGTACGAGGTGTGGATGGCGGCCCAACAGGTCGGTGACACCGAAGGACAATGGGTTCCGCCGGGGCGGCTCGGCCAGTTTCACGTGGCCGTACCCATCGTCTATTATCAGGCCCGGATGGACGAGGACCCGGGTTGGAGCCTGGACCCGCTCTGGCAATATGGCGTCCCGGCTTACAGCAGCGGCGGTCCGACCAGCGGCGCCACCGGCGCCCACCTCATCGGCTACAACCTCAACGGCAATTACGAAAACAATCTCCCGGCCCGCTACGCCGCCACCCCGCCCATCAACACCGTTGGCAGCACGCGCTTGAGTCTGCGTTTCCAACGCTGGCTCCGGTTGCGGCGGGGAGACACCGCACGCATTGAAATCTCCACCAACGACCTGGCCTGGCAGACGGTCTGGTCCTCTTCCGGTCCGGTCTCCGACACCAGTTGGCGAGACGTTCAGTACGACCTGCCCGCGGGCGTGGCGGGCAGCCCCGCGCTCCGCATCCGTTGGAGCCTGGCCGCGAACCAGGCCCAGACGGAGCGGGGCTGGCACCTGGATGACGTGGAGGTCCTGGGCCAGGGGGTGTTGGACCGCGCCCCGCCCCGACCCCTCCTCAGCGTAGCCAACCTGTCCCTGGCCGGCACGCTGTCCCATCCGTGTACGGTCGTTTACTCGGACGAGACCGCGGTGTTGCTCAGCAGCCTGGATTCGGAAGACCTCTGGGTGACCGGTCCAAACGGCTACGCCGCCTGGGCCCAATTCGTCGGCGCCGACGCGCCCCTGGATACGCCCCGGGTGACGGCCACCTATGCCATTCCTCCGCCCAACGGCGCCTGGCAAGCGGAGCACAACGGAACCTACATCATCACGCTGGCGGAGGGCGCCGTGGAAGACGTCCGCGGTCACGTCACGCCGGAGACCGTGCTGGGCACGTTCGCGGTGAACATCCCCACCGCCGAACCCGGCCGGCTGGCGGTCGAACCGGCGGAGGATTGGGAAATTCACGGCCCGGCCGGCGGTCCCTTTGCGGTTAGCGTCACGACCTACCTCCTGACCAACGCCGGCGGTTCCCCGCTCCACTACAGCCTCAGCAGCAGCGCCGATTGGCTCTCGGCCGGGCCGGCTGAGGGCGAACTGTCGCCCGGGCACACGCTTCCCGTGCGGCTGGAGCTCAATGCGGCGGCCGCCGGTCTCCCGCCCGGCGCCCACCCGGCGGTGGTGAGCTTTGTCAATGCCACCACCGGCCTGGGCAACACCACGCGCCAGGTGCTTCTCACCGTCACCAGTCCGGAACTCGTGGAGTTGACGGTCTCGGTCCAGCCGCCCCAGGGCGGACGGGTCGAGCCGCCCGGAGGGCTTTACCCGGAGGGAACAGAACTGGAACTGCGCGCCCTGCCGGCCGACTGGTTCGACTTTGCCGGCTGGACGGGTGATCTGACGCGCGCGGAGAACCCGCTCGCTTTCGTGCTCACCCAGCCTCTGTCCCTCGTGGCGGTGTTTGCGGAACAACGCACCACCCGCCATCCCACCCCGCTGTGGTGGCTGGCCGAGCTGGGATACACCCACGATTTCGAAGCCGTCGTGGACCAACCCGGCGCCAACGGCCTGCCGCTGTGGCAATCCTACATCGCCGGCTTGGACCCGCGGGACCCGAACAGCCAGTTCCGGCTCGCCGTCCGATTCGAGCCGGACCCGCCCCGCGCCGTGCTCGAGTGGGCGCCGCAGCCCGGCCGCCTGTACACCCTGTGGGAGGCCGCGGATCTCGACACGGGGTTTGCCCCGGCGCCCGGCGCCGTGGATTTGGACGCGACCGTGCGGACCTGGACCCTCGCCCTTCCGCCCAACGCCGGCCCGCGTTTTTACCGCCTGAGCGTCCGGCTGCCGTGAAATCCGCACACTGGACGCGGCGGCGTCGGAACCAGCCGCCGAACGGGCATCCGGCGCCTCGCGCCACCTCAAAATTCCAGCGGCACGCGAACGACAATCCCGCCCATGACGTCGCCCTCGCGGAAGTCGCGTCGCGGACTGGCCGGATGCTGGTTGTGACAGCTCACGCAGGAGGGCAACACCGCGCGGTCCGCGTACACCGCGGTGAAATAGCTGCGTCCGCCCAGGGTTTCCTCCGTGTAGAAATTCGTGCCGGGATTCCGGGCCACAAATTCCAGCCCGATTTGCTCCACCTCGGTCTGGGGACCGTGCGCGGGGTTGATGGGCCAGAGGCTGCGCAGGGTGTAGGAAAACTCCGCCCCGCGCTGCTGGATGCGAGTGGCCGCCGCGCGCAACAGTTGGGCATGCGCCGGCAGCTCGGGGGCCGCTTCCCGGCCCGACCCGACCCGCAGCGGGCCGGACTCGCCCGCGCGTCGTTCCACCACCAGCCGCGCGTAGGCCTCGCGGTCCGCGGCGATGACGGCATGGAGGGAATCGGCAAACTTGCGCGGACTGATGTGGGTGAGTAGATGGGCCTTGTCCGCGGCGGACGGCTCGGAAGCGGCCCACAGCCACCAGGTGATTCCGGCAGCCAGGACCGCGGCCAGGCCGGTCAGATACGGACGGAGCGGAGGAGGCAGGCGACGCATGGGAACGGGGTTCAACGAGGTTCGGTCACTTTGAGCACGCGGTCCACGCTCAGGTTGGTGAGCACCTGCGCCTGGCCGCTGGGCCAGCGGATTTCCAGGCGGTCCACCCGGGACGCCCGCCCCAGGCCGAAGTGAACCCGCTTGTCCCCCTGCATCAAAAAGCCGGTGGGACAAAGCGCCTCGGCTTTCCAGGTGCGGCCGCCGGCGGTGAGGGCAAGCCGAGCCCCGTAGCCGCTGCGGTTGCTCCGGGTGCCTTCCAGCTCCACGGTCAGCCAGCGGTGGCCGGTCTGACCGCGGTTGCGCAACAGAATGGCGCGGTTGGCCAGGGTGGTGATTAACAGGTCCGAGCGGCCGTCGTTGTCAAAGTCCAGCACCGCGGCGCCGCGCCCGTCCACGGGCGTGCGAAAGAACGCGCCGCCCCGCGCGACGGCGTCGGTGAAGTTTGCCCGGCCGTCGTTCTCCAGCAACAGGCTCAGGGTGCCGCCCAGAACAAAGGCCGAGCCCGTCGCCACAAACAGGTCCGCGTCGCCGTCGTTGTCGAAGTCCAGCGCCACCCCGCCCCAGCCCACGTATGGCTGGGTGATCCGCCCCAGCCCGGAGGCAAACATGCGGTCCTCGTAAAATCCCCGCTCATTGCGCAGGTACAACGAACCGTAGCCCAGCCGCGTCACAAAGAGGTCCGGCAACCCGTCCCCGTTGTAATCCGCGATGGCGGCGTTCATCGAGCCCGGCGCCTCGCCGATGGAATTGAACGCCACGCCCGCCTCGAGGGCCACGTCCCGAAACCGCCCCCGCCCGTTGTTCAACCAGAGCATGTTGGGCGTGTCGTCGTTCGAGATGTACAGGTCGGTGTGCCCGTCTCCGTTCGCGTCGAAGGCGGACGCCGACATGCCGCGATGGCCGGGCACGTACAACCCGGCCTCCCGCGTGACGTCTTCGAACGTGCCGTCCCCGCGGTTGCGATACAGCACGTTGGCCTCGCCCGGGTAGGACAGCGGACCGGGGTACGCGCCGGGGTTTTGCTCGGACACCGTCGCCGGATCGAAGGTCAGATAATTCGCCACGAACAGGTCCAGCCACCCGTCGCGGTCTGCGTCGAGCCACACCGCCGAGATACCCGTGCCCGTGTCACCCACGCCGGCCTGGTCGGTCACCTCCGCGAAGGTGCCGTTCCCGCGGTTTCGGAACAGCAGGTTGCGGCCGAAATTCGCGAGGTACAGGTCGGTGAAGCCGTCGTTGTCGTAATCGCCCGCCGCCGCCGCGCTGCCGAAGCCGCTGGCGGCCAGGCCGGCCTTCTCGGTCACGTCCTCGAAGGTGCCGTCGCCCCGGTTGCGGAACAGCCGGTTTGGTTCGCGCGGACCGGCATACTTGAGCGAGGTTACCCCGGGCAGCGGTCCCCAGTTCACCAGATAGATGTCCACCCAGCCGTCGTTGTCGTAATCGAACACCACCCCGCCCGCGCCATTGGACAACAGGATGTTGGCGATGCGGTCGTGGCAAAACTGGTGCACGAAATTCACGCTGGCCCGGGCGGTGACATCCTCAAACAGGTCGTCCGGTCCGGCCGGAATCGGCGGCAGCGGCGTTCGTTCCGGACCCGCTCCTGCCAGACTCGCGGTCGCCCAGTTCCAGAGCATGCCGGCGACCAGCACGCCAGCGCAGGTGGTCGCGCGTGGAATCATCACGCCGAATGACGCAGGAACTCCAGTTGCGCGTCAAGCCGGGTCGGCGCCCGAGGGCGGAATCCGGGACGGCCGGGTTATTCCCCCGGGGCTGGCAGGCTGAAAATCCACACCCCACAGCGCATCCCGTGAGCGCCTGTGCCGTCAACCGACGCCGGTGCTCATGCGAAGACGCCATGCCGCGAATCTGGCGATTTCGCCTCGGGAAGACGTAACCGGTCTCATCTCCCAGCGAGCGGAGGTGGCCCGGTCGTGGCTGAGTGGGCAATTGGGACGCGACGATGCTTCTGTAGCGGTCAAAGCCCTTCAAGAAAGGTAGCGGCGCGACCTGTCATGCGGAAACCGGGCGCACTCAAAAGGTCCATCCTTCCCGGCGCATCAGACCCAGCAGGTTGATGCAGGACACCGCAAGCTCACGGCCAACATCCGGGATGTAATAGCTCCTGGGTGGCTTGCGCTTTTCGCTGGCTGATGTCTCCTGCGACACCACGGTTCCGCCGCGCAGTTTGGCCAGCGCAATCACCCACGGATCCGCTGATTCGCGGCCGCTTTTTGCGTCCACCAGTTCCGGATAACGCGCCTGGATGTCGGCCGCTTCACGTTGCAGCGCCGGCTCGAGCGGGACGAACAAGCCACGCTGACTTTTCGCCCAGCTTTTCAGCGCCGGCGTCCCAACTACATTGAGCTCTTCCCGCACCAGTTGCGGGGCTTGCAGCTTGCCGCGGGCAATGAGCGCTTCGATTCTTGTTTTCAGACCAACAAACACGTCGGGCGGGTAAAATCGCGCCTGCCAATCCATCAACGTGCTGGTATCCAGCGAATACACGAGGTCTTCGGTTCAATCGCCTGCGTCGAGCGGCTCGCGCGCGTGTCCCGGCCCGCCCCGCAATTCACTCCGCAACGTCTCGAAGTGATCGAACCGCAGGTCCAGGTGGTGGCAGGCCTCCACGGCGGTGATCCGGTGGCTGTCCAGCGCCTCGAGCACCAGTTGGACAAACGGCCGTCCGGCTCGCCCCAGGGTTTTTCCCACCGGCGAGGCGAACCCGCCCCGTCGCGGCGGCAACGTGGCCACATAAGCGTCCCACTGCTCCCTCCACCGACGATAGCCATCCCAACTCAGCGCGCCGGCGGCACGCAACCGCGTCGCCATCGCCAGCGGAGTGACGCGGAACTGGTTTGCCAGGCGCCGCACCTGCGGCACATCCCAACCGCCCGGTCGCACCGCCGCCCGCCTCAAGAAGTTCGCCAGGATTTCCTGCGGGATGAGCGCCGCGCTGGCCGTTTCTTCGGCAAACCGTTCGACCTGCTGCCATTCCGGTTCCCCGCGCTGCTCGCGCAACGCCACGTCTTCGTCCCGTCCCCGGGCCAGCGCCAGATGCGCCAACTCGTGCGCCAGCGTGAACGCCCGCGCCGCGGCGGACGTTTCCTTGCTGTTGATGCCGATGACAGGCAGCGGAAACCTCGGCAACGTGACGCCGCGAACCTGCTGCAGGCTGACCTTCGCAAACTGGAAAACCAGCACCCCGAAGCCTTCCATCGCTTCGCGCCAGCGCCGCCACGCTTCCCATTCGTCGCGCCAGGCCAGTTGTTCCTGTGACGTCACGCCCAAAGCCCCTCGCAAACGCGCGCCCACCTCCAGCGGGTTTTCTCTCAAATGCGCCGTCAGCGAAAACTCGGGAACCGGATGTCCCAGTTCTTCGCTCAAGGCGAGGGCCGTTTCCCGCCGATGCGACATCACCCAGATGGCCAGGCGCAGCTCGGGCGATTCCCGGCCCGGTTGCACGCCCGGCAAACGACGGTACTCGGCCGCCAACGGCGGCAGGGACGGAGGCTGGGGCAGAAAGAACACGCTCAGCGCCCGGTGATACAGTCGGGCCAGCGCCTGGACCTGGCGCACCGTCGGCCGCGTCTCCCCGCGTTCCCATGCCAGCAACCGGTCGGGCGACACCCCGGCGCGCCGGGCCGCCGGCTCGGGCGGCAGGCCGGCCTCCTTCCGTGCCCATTCCAGCACGGATGGCGTCACCATTGCGGGAACGGAAGCTGACATAACGATTCCGGGGCAACCTTGGCATTCCCGATAGCGCCTTGTACGCCGAAAAATGGCGAGCACGGGCTTTGATCTTCTCGATGCCCCCAGGCCCGGGCGCTTCCCGCCCGCCACGTTCACCGGCAGGAACCGGAATGCGCTCTTGGAACCGGAATGCGCTCCGGTCCGTCCGCCCTCGAAATGCCGGTTGCCGTCGGCTCGCCCCCGACCGCATCCTGTGGCCATGAACCGCCGCGCTTTTCTCCGCATGGCCGCGCTCGGGACCGCGCCTCTCCCGTTGGTCCTGCGCGCCGGCGAGCCCGCCCCGCGTCCGGACGAGGACCTGCTGGCCGAGGCCCGCGAGCGCATCCAGCGCCATCGCCGCAGCGCCGGAACCCTGGTTCTCCGCGCCGCCGACGGCCGGCCCGTGGCCGGGGCGCGCGTGCGCGTGGACCAGGCGCGCCACGCCTTCCAGTTCGGCTGCAACTTCTTCATGTTCGACCGCTGCGGCGATCCCACCGCCGAGTCGGCCTACCGGGAACAGTTCGCCGCCCTGCTGAACTTTGCCACCCTGGGCTTCTACTGGGCCAGCTACGAGCGCGCACGCGGCCGGCCCAACTACGACTACACCGACCGGGTGCTGGCCTGGTGTCGCGAGCGGGGCCTCGTCTGCAAGGGCCACCCGCTGGTCTGGGATCATCCCGCCAGCTCGCCCCGCTGGCTGCCGGAGGACGACGCCGAGCTAGCCCGGCTGTCCGATGGACGGGTGAGCGAAATCGTCGCCCGCTTCAAGGGCCGGCTCGACATCTGGGATGTCGTCAACGAAGCCACCCACCTGCCCGACCGCGCGAACCAGACCCGCATGGCCCGCTGGGGCGAACGCCTGGGCAGCGTGCCCTACACCCGCCGCCCGTTGGAGCTGGCCCGCGCCGCCAATCCCGCCGCCACCCTGCTGGTCAACGACTACCGCCTCGAACCCTGTTACTACGCCCTGCTGGACGCCCTGCGCGACGCCGACGGGCGGCCGCTTTTCGACGCGGTCGGCCTTCAGAGCCACATGCACGACCGTCCCTGGTCCCTGGCGCGCATCTGGCAGGTGTGCGACACCTACGCCCGGCTTGAACGCCCGCTGCACTTCACCGAAACCACCGTGGTCAGCGGCCCGCGCCTGGGACCGGGCGAACACTGGGGCCCCACCACGCCGGAACTGGAAGCCCGCCAGGCCGACTATGTGGAGAAGTTCTACACGATGGTCTTTGCCCATCCGGCCACCGAGGCGCTCACTTGGTGGGATTTCTCCGACCGCGGCGCCTGGCAACGCGCCGCCGCCGGGCTGGTCCGGGCGGACATGTCCCCCAAGCCGGTGTACGACCGCCTGCGGGCGCTGATCAAGGGCGCGTGGTGGACCCGCGTCGAACTCACCACCGACGCCCGCGGCGAGTGTGCCTTGAACGCCTTCCACGGCCTGCACCGGGCGGCCATTCAAGTCGGCAGCGCCGCGCCGGTGGAACGCGAGTTTGCCTGGCGCCGGGACGGCCCGCGCCGCGTGGAACTTGTCGTCTGAAAGCGCGGCCCGCAGACCCCGCGGAAGACGCGGAAAGGAGAGCCGCGTCGGTCAGAGGGTGGGCCCTTCCGGTAGCGCAGATTGGCAATCTGCCGTATCGCCGGTTGGCAACCGGCTCGGGGGTCGAAAATCTCCTGCGCGGGCCCGCCGCGGCGCGCTCGGAGCGCGCGCCCTACCAAATCAATCCGGTGCGGGCGGGCCTGGCGCCAACTTTCCATCGTTGTGGTCCTTGCGTTATTTGCGGCTCAGCAACGTCGGCGGAGCCCGCGCGGAGCAGCCACGCCAGACACGGTTATGGAATCAAATCCGCCTCCCGGAGCGGCTCCAGGACGCCGTTCTGGAGTTTGCTCGGGTCGAAACCCTGCTCGGACTCGGCCCGGACACTGACCACAACCTTGCCCGCCAGGTCCGCCAGGTTCGCCAGGGCGTTCCAGGCGGCGAACAACCCGTTCCGATCGGCCGTAAAGCTCAGCTCGACCACCTTTTGCCCGGCCACACCTGCGGCGGCCGTTGGGGTCTCCGAAATCACCGCTGCCCCGGCGCCGGCGCCCGCGGTCACGGGCGCGGGTCCTGACCCTGGCAGCGGCGGCTGCCCCGGCTGCCCGCCAGGGGGCGGCGGCGTAACCGGCGCGGCCTGCGGGATGGCTTGCGGCCGCAGGAGGAAACCGGATTCCAGGTCCACCTCATCCTCGGCGATGTCCATCTCGAACCGCACCTTGTTCACCGCGACGTGATACTTGCCGTCCGGCCCCAGCGCGGGCGGCGTGCCGCTGGTGTAGCCGAAGACACCTTCCTTCACCCCCCCGGGCGATGGCCTGGCGGATCACGCCGCTGTTGAGCAGCCGGGTGAAGCCCGGAAACGCATAAAAACCCTCCACGATTTCCCGCGTGGCGATTCCCAATCTCGGCGCCCCGCACTTGCCCAGTCGGAACAGTTCCACGATCTTGGCGGGTGCGAGCCGGTCAAACACGCGGGGCTGGACGACGGTCAGCAGCTCCAGGAGGCGCTCCTGGATGCGGGCCTCTTTCCTCTCGTTGAGCGTCGTCTGGAGCGGGCGGCCGCCCACCGCCACTGACTCAATGCCGAGCCCCGAGCCTCCTGCCTGCGCCGAGCCTTCGGCAGGCAGGTCGGCCTTTGGCAGCCAGACCTCGGCGTAGAGCTTGAGCAGGGCTGCTTCCGCCGTGGCTTTCTCCGTCGCCTCGCGCTCCCGGAGCTGGGCCTTCTGCTCGTCGGTTAGGTTGTGCTGGCGGGCCCTGGCTTTCACCCGCTCGATGGCCAGGAGATACCGCACCGCCCGGCGCAGGATTTCGATCTGGTCGGCGGCGGGGATGGCCAGCCCCAGGCCGTTGCGGAACTGCCGGGGCTTGTCGCCGCATTGCTCCAGCAGCTCCCGGGCGATTCGGAGCTGCTCGCCCCGGGGTTCCGCGCCGAACTCCAGCGGCAGATAGGCGAGGAGAAAGGCCGGCTCTTTGTCCGGGATGTCGCTCGACCTGGCCGGCCAAATCTCCACCCGATGCCCCGCCAGCCGGGCTTCCAACAGTTCCTTGATCCGGTTCCGCACCGGGCTTCATCCCGGGCCACGGCCTCCGCTTCCTGCTCGACCAGCAGGGTCACATTCGGGTCCTTCTTGAAGCAGTAGCGCACCCCGTCGAAGTGCAGGTACCGGCACTGGTCCTTCAGTTCCTTGAGGCAGGCCAGCACCGTGGTGCTGTCCAGGTCCGGCGCGACGCAGACGGAAAGCAATTCCTGCTCGGTGATGCCCGGCGGCAGGACCTCGTCCGCCGACGCCCCCTCGCGCCGCTTGCCGCCGAAGGAATACATCAGGATGGCCGTGGCAATCCGCGTGGCCGGACGCTTGAGGGCTTCAGCCGGGAACTCCTTGGCCCGACGTTCGTCAATACGTCGGGCACGCGCGTTCGCCCCAATCAAGTCGTGCTCCAAAACGGCCTGGAAATCCGCCTGTTGCCCCACCTCCTTGAAAAAGGCCATCCGCACGGCGGGATCGTGCAGGGGCACGTCGCCCGGCCCCAGCACGGCCCGCCTGCTGCCGCGACGCTCGCGGCGCAGGCAGGGCTGACGCCCGCCTTGTGGGCGGACCGCAGGCACGCCGCTAGGAACCGCAGCGCCCCGCGGGTGCGCTGAAAGTCCGGAATCGCCGCCCACCGCTCCCGCGTCAGGTCAATCAGGGCCGGATGAAACGGGTAGGCGGCCCGCACCCGGTCCCGCAGCTCGATGCCCTCCTGCTTGGCCTGTTGTTGCTCGGCGGCGCCCCGGGCGTAAGCGCGTCGCATCTGGGTAACGATCTCCTGGTAAGCCGCCGCCGCTGGCGTGGTCTCCGTCGCGTCCGGCATCTTGCCCAGTAACCGCCGCTGGATGACCAACAGGATTTCGTTGCTCTCGACCGGCTCCCGGCGCTGGTCCTTCCGGGCGGCCAGGTGATCCAGGGACTGGAGCAGGTTGATGTATTCCAGCGACTCGCGCTTGCTGGACTGAAGCGAAAACACCAGGGCCGTCCGCGGGCAATTCCCCACCGCCGCGGTCAGGCGTTTGATGAAATTGAGCGTCTCGTCGCGCAACGTGGTGTCGCCCACCTTGATGCCGCCGGCGCTGATGAGGTATTCGAGCACTGCATCCAGCAGGATCAAATTGGGCGCGTCGCCCAGCAGCTTCAGGATGTCATCGCCGCCCGGAGCCACCCGGGCCTCGTCGGCCTGGCGCATGATCGCGTAGCCCGCCTCCCCGCCCAGCGACCAGGCGATCCAGCCCCACAGCGTCCGGGCGACCTGGTTGCCGCCGGGCCTGCCTGCCGCGCCGCTCTGCTCTCCGGCACAGGCAGGGATGGGCTTGCCGTTGACGGCGCCGAAGAACTGGCCGTCAAACACCGACACGCGCGCCGGACCGGGACGCGGCAGGGCGCGGCCTTCCGGGAGGACATCCAGCGCCTCGCGGCATCGTGCCGCATGATACAGCGCCGCCAAGGTGTGGGACTTGCCGCCGCCGAAGGCCGTCGTGAGCTTGAGCACCCGGTTGCCGGCCCGCCCGCCAGGCGCGACAGCACGTCCTGGAGCAAGGATCGCAGCCCCTGCGTCAGGTAGCACGCCCGGAAGAAATTTTCCGGGTCGCGATACACCGCCGGCACGGTGGCCAGCCCGTCGCTCAACGGACCGAGATCCAGCGCGAAGATGTCCTCCGAGAAGTTCTCCGCCAGGACATCGGGATGCAGGGTGACGGATTCGATCCAGGGTTTCAGGGTGTGGGTGTTCATAAGCTGTTAGCCGCAAAAGAACGCACAGAGCGCAGAGAACAACGCCGCCGAGCCGGCTGGGTGGCTCGGCTTTGGGGCCGCGCTCAGGGCGTATTTCCGGATCTCGAATTTGTAGGAGGCAAAGTTGACAAGCAGGCCGTGCTCGATCCGGGCCGACTTGAGGCAGCCCAGCAACTGGGCCACATGCTTGTCCGCCAGAGTTCGGACAGCCTTGAGTTCGACGATGAGCATGTTTTCCACGAGCAGGTCGGCGGCATACTCGCCAATGATGGTGCCGTCCTCGTCATACACCTTGAGCGGGTGCGGCTGTTTGACATCCAGACCGAGCTTGCGAAGCCGGCGCGCCAGGGCGTTTTCATACACCTTCTCCAAGTGCCCGAGCCCGTGATACACGTGGATGGCATACGCCGTTTGCCTCACCACATCGCACAGTTCGTTGATTGTCATCGCCATTTCTTTGCGTCCTTTGCGTTCTCTTGCGGCTAAGGAAGTCTTCCTTGGCCCCGGCGCCGGTCGGCCATTTCGTCCGCCGAAACAACCGCCCCCTCGATCACGCTCTGCCAGTTGGCGGTGAGCTTGGCCAGCGCAGACAGCTCGGCGGTCGGGGACACGTCGCCCAGCTCGCCGCCCTTGAGGGCCGGCCCGGCCAGGGCCTGCGCCACCAACCGCAGTTGCTCCCGGTTGACCTGCGATTCCGTGAGAAACTCCGCCAGGTCCCGCGGGCGATGCTCCAGCAGCCACAGCGTCCGGCGCAGCGCGTCCACCAGCGGCGCGGCCTGGCCGTTCTCGGCGGGCATCCCCAGCTCTTCGTCATCCCCCGCTCGGTGAAACCGCGCAGCCGATACTTGCCCTTCTTCTTCTCGATCAGGCTGTCCGCGCCGGTGGCCAGGCCGTTGGGGCCGTCCAACTCCACATGCGTGCCGTTTGAGAAAATGATCGCCTCCCCCGCCTCCAACTCCGCCACGCCGTAGGTGTAGCGCCAGAGGATGTAAAACCGGGTGGCGGGGTCCAGGCCCGACAGCGAGGTGAATTGAGCCGATCGGGCGGATCGGGCGGAGCTTGGAGCGAATTCCTCCGACAGCCTTTGCAGGATGGTCTCCAGCACCACAGTCTCGACCTCGGTGAGGAACCGTTCGGCGGGGACTTCCTCGCCGTTGGCGTATTCCACCCGGGCAAAGCGCGTGAACGCCCGCAGCCCCGCCCCGACGCACGCAATCACAAGGTCCGCCCCAGAAATCCCCATCTCCCACAATGTCTCCACCCGCTCCCGCACAATCTCCGCCAGCTCCGGTTG
>FWPU01002259.1_pt1 | contig 54094 bp, 53 predicted proteins | sample 2228361 | NCBI WGS metagenome assembly FWPU01 (sample SAMEA103939777, study PRJEB20133) | metagenome | reverse complement strand
GACGGGGGTGAGGTCTACACCTCTGCCTTCACCCCATATCCCCTTTGCTCCAGAAGCTGTCCGCTTATGGGCCCCTGGCGGGAGAAGGCCGGGGCCTGCCCCCTCGGCTGTGCTCGGGGCAGGCTCCGAGCTTGCCGAGGGGATGAGGGGGAACATTCCTTCAATTTACGAGGGACAGACTACTAGCCCTGGGAACGCTTCATGACCTCGACCAGCTCCCGGACGGCGTTGGCGGACTTCTTGAGGGCGGCGGACTCCTCGGGCGTCAGGTCGAACTGGATGACCTCTTCCACGCCTCGGGCGCCAAGCTTCACGGGCACGCCCACGTAGATGCCGTTGATGCCGTACTCGCCCTCCAGGTAGGCCGTGCAGGGGAGTACCTGCTTTTTGTCGAACAGGATGGCCTCGACCATCTGGGCCACGGCGGCGGAGGGAGCGTAGTAGGCGCTGCCGGTCTTGAGCAGGTTCACAATCTCGGCGCCGCCGTCCCGGGTGCGCTGCACGATCTGGTCCAGGCGCGCCTTGGGGATGAGCTTCGCCACCGGGACGCCGCCCACGGTGGTGGTGCCGACGACGGGCACCATGGTATCCCCGTGCCCGCCCAGGACATAGGCCGAGACCGACTCCACCGAGACGTTCAACTCCCTGGCGATGAAGGTCCGGAAGCGGGCGGTGTCCAGGATGCCCGCCATGCCCACGACGCGGTTCTTGGGGAAGCCGCTGACCTGGAAAGCCCGTTGGGCCATGGCGTCCAGGGGGTTGGTCACCACCAGCAGGATAGCGTTGGGCGAGTACTTGACGGCCTGCTCCACTACGCCGGTAACAATCTTCATGTTGGTGAGCAGCAGGTCGTCGCGGCTCATGCCCGGGCGCCGGGCCACGCCAGAGGTAATGACCACGATGTCCGAATTGGCCGTCTCTTCATAGCTATTGGTGCCGACAATGTAGGCATCGCTGCCAATGACCGGGCCTGCCTCCAGCATGTCCAGCGCCTTGCCCTGGGGCAGCCCTTCCACGATGTCCACCAGCACCACATCGGCGTAGCCCTTGTCAAATATCCGCTGCGCCGTGGTCGCGCCGACGTTCCCGGCGCCTACTACTGTTACTTTGCTTCGCATCAGACTGTTTCTCCAGAATTTTAGACTCAGGAGGTCCTGGTGTACTCCTCCCAGCGGGCTTCCACCCTGGGGTCCTCCACCGTGGCCATGACGTAGTCGCCGAACTGGCGGCAGGTGGCGCCGTTGCTGCGCCCGGTGATGACCACCTTGCGCTCGTACTGGCCGCAGATGTCCAGGGCCTTGTGGAGCTTGCCGCCCAGGTCAGCGAACCCGATGTGCTCCAGCATCATGGCGGCGGCCCGCAGCAGGGAGCTGGGGTCGGCGTACTGGGCGCGGCCCTCCTGCACCATGCGCGGGGCGCTGCCGTGGATGGCCTCGAACATGGCGTAGCGCTTGCCGATGTTGGCGCTGCCGGCGGTGCCGACACCGCCCTGTATCTCGGCCGCCTCGTCGGTCAGGATGTCACCGTAGAGGTTGGGCAGGGCCAACACCTGGAACTCGTTGCGGCGCTTCTTGTCCAGCAGCTTGGCAGTCATGATGTCTATGTACCAGCCATCCCACTCGATGCCGGGATAGCGCTGGCCCACCTTGCGGGCCACGTCCAGGAACTTGCCGTCAGTGGTCTTGACGATGTTGGCCTTGGTGACGATGGTGACCTTCTTCTTGCCCGTGCGTCGGGCGTGGGCGAAGGCCGCGTCAATCAAGCGCTCCGAGCCCTGGGTCGTTATCACCCGGAAGTCTACGGCCAGGTCGGGGGTCACGTTGATGCCCTGGCTGCCCACCGCGTAAAGGTCCTCGGTGTTCTCCCGGAAGAAGGTCCAGTCAATCTTCTCGCTGGGTATGCGCACCGGCCGGACGTTGGCGAAGAGGTCCAGCTCCTTGCGCATGGTCACGTTGGCGCTCTCCAGGTTGGGCCACTTGTCGCCCTGCTCCGGCGTGTGGGTCGGGCCTTTGAGAGTGACGTGGCACTTCTTGATTTCCTCCAGGACGTCGTCGGGGATGGACTTCAGCTTGGCCGCGCGGTTCTCGATGGTCAGGCCCTCGATGGTCCGGAACTCCACCTTCCCGCTGTCCACCTGGTCGCGGAGGAGGTACTCCAGGACCCGCTGGGTCTCGGCGCTGATGGTGGGGCCGATGCCGTCGCCGCCGATCATGCCAATGACGATCGGTCGAATAGCGGAGTAGTCAATCCAGTCGCCTTCCTGCTTCAGGCGTTCGACCCGCGCCAGCTGCTGTTCGAGGACCTTTCCAAAGTGCTCCTTGGCGGCCTCTATAGCTTGCCTGTTTACCAATGTAGGGCTCCTTTCATGGGACTCAGACTCGTGCTGGCTGTTTTCACGGTGCAATTATAGCGAGTACCTGGTCTTTAACAACAGTAGTGCCTGTCCTGGCCGGGAGGGCCTTGACTTTGCCCTTGACGGGGGAGGGCAGGGAGTTCTCCATCTTCATGGCCTCCAGCACCACGACGGGGTCGCCGGCCTTCACCTGCTGGCCCAACTGGACCAGGTACTTGAGCACAATGCCCGGCATGGGCGCGACGACTTTGACGTCGCCAGGCTCCTCTGCCGCCGGCGCTGCCTGGGCGGGCTGAGGGGCGGCGGCTGCGGGCGGCGCTCCGGCAGGCGGCGCGGCCTGGCCGGGCTGGACGGGGTCAACCTCCACCTGGTAGAACTCCCCGCCGATGAAGACGTTGAACAGCCGAGCGCGCGCGCTCCTGGGCGGAGCCGCGGCGGCAGGCCTGGGCCCGGCCACCACGGTGGCCCCGGCCTGGGGCGCAGGCGCAGCCTCCGGCGTCGGCGCGGCAGCCTTCGGCTTCATCTCCTCCGGCACCGGCTCCAGGCCGTACTTCATCCGCAGGAACTTCAGCCCCGTGGTGGGGTACAGAGCGTAAGTCAGCACGTCGTCTATGTTGTCGGAGATGTCCCTGACAGCCTCTATGGCCTGCTCCAGCTCTGGCTGCAGCAGGTCAGCAGGGCGGCCTGTGAAAGGCTGCCTGCCCCTGGGGTAGTCCTTCAGCACCAGCTCCATTACCTGGGGGTCAATGGGCGCCGGCGGCCGCCCGTAGAGGCCGTACACGTAGTCTTTGACCTGGCTGGACACCATCTTGTAGCGTCCGAACAGGACGTTGCTCACCGCCTGGGAGCCTACCATCTGACTCATGGGGGTGACTAGCGGCGGATAGCCCAGCTCCTTCCTGGTGCGCGGGATCTCGGCCAACACCTCGCTCAGCCGGTCCAGAGCGCCGGCCTCCCGCAACTGGGAGACCAGGTTGCTGGCCATGCCGCCGGGTATCTGGTGGCTCAGCACCCTGGCGTCTATAACCGCCGCCCGGGGACTTTCCATGTACTGGCGGTACCTGGGCAGGATGGACTCCAGGTAGTCGCCCATCTGCAAGAGCTTCTCCAGGTCCAGGCCGCTGTCCCGGTCGGTGCCGCGCAGCGCGACTGCCAGCGGCTCCACGGCGGGCTGGGCCGTGCGCAGCGCCAGGGGCGCCAGGCAGGTGTCCACTATATCCACGCCAGCCTCGATGGCCTTGAGGGCCGTCATGGAGGCCATGCCGCTGGTGTAGTGGGTGTGCAGTTGCAGCGGCACCTTCAGGAAGCCCTTGAGGGCCGTCACCAGCTCATAGGCGTCGTAGGGGGCCATGAGGCCGCCCATGTCCTTGAGACAGATGCTGTCCGCGCCCATGTCCTGGAACAGCCTGGCCCTGGCGACGTAGTAGTCGAGGTTGTAGAGGGGCCCGCCCAGGCGGCCCTCCTCGGTGACGGTGTAGCATATGGCGAGCTGCAGGTGCTTGCCCGTGCGCTTGACGGCGGCGGCGGCCCGCTCCAGGTTGCGCTCGTCGTTGAGCGCGTCGAAGACCCGGAAGATGTCAATGCCGTTGTCTGCGGCCCGCTCCACGAAGGCGTCCACCACGTCGTCGGCGTAGTTGCGGTAGCCCACCAGCGTCTGGCCGCGCAGCAGCATCATCAGCGGCGTCTGCGTGATGAGCCGCTTGAAGGTGCGCAGCCGCTCCCAGGGGTCTTCCGCCAGGAAGCGGGTAGCCGCGTCGAAGGTGGCGCCTCCCCAGACCTCCATGGAGTGGAAGCCTATGGCGTCCATCTGAGCGGCGATCGGCTCCATGTCCGCCGTGCGGAGACGCGTCGCCATGACGCTCTGGTGGGCATCTCTGAAGGTGGTATCGGTAATCTTGACCGGGTTCTTGGCCACTGGTTACCTGCCTCTCCAGGACAGATAGTGAGCATCGGCCCCCTGCACCATGCGCCAGGCCGCGAGCTTCCAGGCGCTCAGTCTCCGAGAGGGCTGTGGACTGGCCGCACGCGCCTCCTGTTCAAGGTAAGCCTGGACAGCGGCCATGACAGCGGCCAGCACTCGGGGGTCCAGCGTGCCGGGGTTGTGGGAGGACTGCGTCAAAGGGGTATGCTCCCGTGCTTCTTGGGCGGCAGCGTCTCGCGCTTGTTGGCCAGCATCCTCAGCGCCCGGATGACCTTGGGCCTGGTCTCGGCCGGGTCTATGACGTCGTCTATCAGCCCACGGCTGGCGGCGACGTAGGGGTTCATCAGCCGCTCCCGGTACTCCTGGATGAGCCTGGCGCGGAGTTCCGCCGGCCTGTCCGAGGCGCTGATCTCGTTGCGATAGATGATGCTGACGGCGCCCTCGGCGCCCATGACAGCCACCTCGCCCGTGGGCCAGGCGTAGTTGATGTCGCCCCTCAGGTTCTTGCTGCTCATGACGATGTAGGCGCCGCCGTAAGCCTTGCGGGTCAGGACGCTGACCTTGGGCACGGTGGCCTCGGCGTAGGCGTAGATGAGCTTGGCGCCGTGGCGGATGATGCCGCCGTACTCCTGGGACGTGCCGGGCATGAAGCCTGGCACGTCCACGAAGGTGACCAGGGGTATGTTGAAGGCGTCGCAGAAGCGCACGAACCGGGCAGCCTTTACCGAGGCGTTGATGTCCAGCACGCCGGCCAGGTAGTCGGGCTGGTTGGCCACTATACCCACCGTGCGGCCGTCCATGCGAGCGAAGCCCACGATGATGTTGCGGGCGTAGTGCTGATGGACCTCCATGAAGTCGCCGCTGTCCACCACGCGCCGGATGATGTCCAGCATGTTGTAGGGCTGGTTGGGGTTGTCGGGCACGATGCCCGACAGGGCCTCGTCAGTCCGGCCCGGGTCGTCCGCTGAAGGCTGAAAGGGCGGCTCTTCCATGTTGTTCTGGGGAAGGAATCCCAGCAAACGCCTGACCTGCTGGAAGCACTCCCGCTCCGAAGGCAGGGCAAAGTGGGCGACGCCGCTCTTGGTGGCGTGGCTGTCGGCCCCGCCCAGCTCCTCGTGGGTGACCTCCTCGCCGGTGACGGCCTTGATCACGTCAGGCCCGGTGATGTACATCTGGCCGATGCCCCTCACCATGAACACGAAGTCGGTGAGGGCAGGGGAGTAGGTGGCGCCGCCAGCCGCCGGGCCGAGGATGGCCGAAATCTGCGGGACGACTCCCGAGGCCCTGACGTTGCGCAGGAAGATGGAGCTGTAGCCGGCCAGGCTGTCCACGCCCTCCTGGATGCGGGCGCCGCCAGAGTCAATGAGGCCCACCACGGGAGCGCCGCTGCTCATGGCCAGGTCCATGACCTTGCATACCTTCTCGGCGACCGTCTCGGACAGGGAGCCGCCCAGAACAGTGAAGTCCTGGGAGTACACAAAGGTCAGGCGTCCGTTGACGGTGCCGTAGCCGGTCACCACGGCATCGCCCGGGTACTTCTGGTCCGCCAGGCCAAACTCGGTGGCGCGGTGCTGGGCGAAAGGGTCCAGCTCCTCGAAGCTCCCCTCGTCCAGCAGCAGGGCGATGCGCTCCCGGGCGGTGAGCTTGCCCCGCTTGTGCTGCGCCTCGATGCGCTGCTTGCCGCCTCCCAGCCTGGCCTGCTCCCGGAGGCGGTGCAGCTCCTCCCGCTTCTGGTCAACCTTCCTGCCAGCAACCATCGTTGAATTCAGCTTTCTGGTCGTGGAATAATCAGAGCAAAAGGTACCAGATAATCGGCAAGGTGACAAGGTGGAGAGCGAGCGCACAGCTTCCCCGTGGCCTTTACAGCCGGGCGCGGGACACAAGGGCACAACGGTAATCGGCGGCACGCGGTTCGCCTGGGGCGAGCGTACCTACGTCATGGGTATCCTCAACGTGACGCCCGACTCCTTCTCCGGCGACGGCACCGCGGGGAACGTGCCGGCGGCCGTGGAGCAGGCGCTGCGCTTCCAGGAGTGGGGCGCCGACATCATTGACGTGGGCGGCGAGTCCACCCGGCCTTCCACCGTCTACACGGGGGCCAGGCCCGTGCCCGTGGAGGAGGAGCTGGCGCGGGTAATTCCGGTCATCGAGGCGCTGCGGCCCGTGCTGCGGGTCCCCATCAGCGTGGACACCTACAAGAGCGAGGTGGCCCGGCGCGCCCTGGCCGCCGGCGCCGCCATGGTCAACGACGTGTGGGGTTTCAGGCGCGACCGGGACATGGCCTCGGTGGCCGCCGGGGCCGGCGTCCCCGTCGTCCTGATGCATAACCAGGAGCACACTCGCTACAACGACCTGGTGCCGGACGTCATCGAGGGCCTGCGCCGCCTCCGGGACGAGGCGGTGCTGGCCGGCGTCGCCCTGGAGAACATCATCCTGGACCCGGGCATAGGCTTTGGCAAGACGGCGGAGCAGAACCTGGAAGTCCTGCGCCGCCTGGACGAGTTCAGGGTGCTGGAGCGCCCCCTTCTGGTTGGCACGTCCCGCAAGTCCACCATAGGGCTTGTGCTGGGCCTGCCGGTCCACGAGCGGGTGGAGGGCACCGCGGCCACCGTGGCGCTGTCCATCGCTAAGGGCGCCGACATAGTGCGGGTGCATGACGTCAAGGAGATGGTCCGCGTGGCCCGGATGAGCGACGCCATCGTCCGGGGCTGGAAGCGTGGCTGATGCTATCGGAGGCGTACCTGGGGCTTGGCTCCAACCTGGGCGACCGGCAGGCCAACATCCAGCGCGGCATCGCGCTGCTGGCGCAGGTGGCGGCCAGCGTGGCGGCGTCCTCGCTGTATGAGACAGTGCCCCAGGGGTTTGGCGCCCAGCCGGCCTTCCTCAACGCCGTCTGCCGCATCTGGACGCCCCTGGACCCCTTCGCCCTGCTGGCCCACATCCAGCAGGCGGAGGCCGCGGCCGGCCGGCGACGGGCCTTCGCCAACGCGCCGCGCACCCTGGACGTGGACATCCTGCTTTATGGCCGGCTGGTGCTGCAAGCGCCCGGCCTCACCATCCCTCATCCCCGTATGGCGGAGCGCGCCTTCGTGCTGGTCCCTCTGGCCGAGCTGGCGCCCGGCCTGGTACACCCGGTGCTGAAAACAACGGTGCGGGAGCTGCTCCAGCGCCTGCCGGACAGGGCCGACGTCCGGAGATGGCATGCCCGGGCAGAGGCCCAGACCAGCAATTGACAGGACGTGCATAACAACACCTTGGGGCGGACTTGCGACAAAGTAAGGCCGACGGGAGCTAGCAAAGGCACTCTCTGCTGGTGGCCCGAAAGGGAAGCGCCGCGGCGGGTAGCCGCGCCAGGGCCTGGGGTATGTCTAGGCCCGCATGGCCGGCGGCAGCATGTTGGGAATGGCGTCCTCGATGGGGTAGGTCTCGTTGCATCTGGTGCAGCGGAGGCTACCCTCGATGATCTCGTTCTTCTCTTCCCTGGTTACCGTAAGCTCCAGGTCGCCCTTGCAGACCGGGCAGACCAGCACTTCCATCAGCTTTCGTTTCATGGCACCTGCGCCCCCTGGAGTGGACAGATTACCCCATATCCATTGTACGAGATTGTGGGACAGGCTGGATGGCCAGGGCCGTCCCGCTACCTCTGGGCCAGGGCCATTTCATAGAGCACCTTGAGCAGGTCGGCCAGCAGGAAGACGATGATGCCCAGGACCACGATGGCATTGTAGCCGGAGACAGCGCGGGCCAGCTTCTGGAGCTTGCCAGGCCCGCCGACAATTGCGGGGCTGGCGGCATGCTGGGCGCGGGCCCTGCGGCGCCGGGCACGTACCAGCAGGAACATCCACACCGACAGGGCAATCTTCACCGCCAGGGTTACCACGTAGGGCACGCCCGCCACGCCGCCGGTAAGCCGGTCGAAGGTCAGGACTGCCCCGGTGGTCAGCAGCACAAAGATGGAGGTGTCCACCAGCGCCCGGAACTCGGCGGCTGTGTCGGCATTGACCAGCCTGAAGGAGTCAGGGGAGCGTCGCGCTGCCGGCCGCAGCACCACCAGATAAAACAGGCTGCCGCCCACCCAGGCGGCGGCGGCGACAAGGTGAAGCCATCTCACAACCAGCAGGAAGACATCTCTAGGGTCCATCGGCCATCGCAGAAGCGCCCGGTCGGCTGTCCCCGGACCGCGGGGCCTGCGCTAGACAGCCCCAGCGCGCTCACGACTGAAGGAGCTGGTCCACCAGCTCTTCCATTTTCTCGAAGTCCAGGAAACCGACCCACCTGCGGACTATCTTGCCATCCCGGTCCACGAAGACCGTTGTGGGAAACCCGACAACCTTGTACTGCTTCACCAGCTCGCCGCTCATATCCGGCCCCAGGGCGTAGCTTATGCCGTGCTCCTGGATAAAGGCCTGCCCTTCCTCCGCCGAGTCGAAGCCCACCACCTGCACGCCTATCACCTGGAGCTTGTCGCCCCGGTGATTGTTAAACACTCTGTTGAAGTCGGGCATCTCTTTTACGCAGGGAGGGCAGGACGGGTACCAGAAATTGATGACTACGGGCTGGCCGCGGAACTGGGAGAGGCTTATCTTCTGGCCCCTGGTGTAGTTCTCGTTGCCAAAGAGGGTAAGCTCGAAATCCGGCGCCACTTCGCTTCCCGAAGCCCCGGAAGAAGAGGAGCAAGCGGCGGCCACCGCCATGCCGGCCATGGCCACCGCCAGCACCAGCAGCAGGACGACGCCTCGTCCATCAATGACGCGCCTGAAGAGTCCAATAGTGGAGTCAAATCGTTCCACGCGCTCCCTCCGCCTCTAGTGCTTCTGGGCCATATCCTTGGATGCCTGTGAAGCTCTGAGAGATGCAAGACTATCAGTCAGAGGCAGTATCCTCCTGGAGTCTTTCCATGTGCTGCATGAGCAGCTCCACCCGCTCGGGGGCCACCTTCTGGCTTTCAAAGTAGCGCCTGAGGACGTCCCGCAGGCTAAGCTCGGCGGAGTAGGCCTGTCCGAGCCAGGACTGCGGCCGCTGCAAGACCTCTTTGTATATGGATGCCACATAGTGGGCGCTGGCCAGGGTGTCCCTGATCTCCTTCTCCCTGAGGTGGCCGTCCAGCGCGCCGGGGATGGCAATCTTTAGCCTGACAATGGCGCCCTGGATGTTGTGCCGCTGGATGGCCTGGACAACCGTCGCCGTCGGGTCAGGGTCATCCTGGGGGATGGGGACCGCAATAGTCAGGAAGCTGCGGGCGTTCACGTGGCGGAACTCGAAGTCCCGCAGGCGCAGCCCGGCGGGCTTGGTGGGGTCCAGCTCTATCACACAGAAGCCCTTCTCGTCGCCCTCTTCCCCGAAGTCCACGCGCTGGAGGCTGCCCGAGTACACCACGAAAGGCTCTCGCCCCAGCACCTGGTGCTTGTGGATATGGCCCAGCGCCACATAGTCAATACCGGGCAGGGCCACGCTGCTCTTCAGCAACACGTGGTCGCGGCCCAGCATCATGGACTGCTCCGAGCTGGTGACGGCGCCGCTGACGGTCACGTGGCCCGCGAAGATGGCCGGAATGCTACTGTCCAGGCCCTGGGCCTGCACCTGAAGGGCCTGGGTGAGCCGCTCCTCGATGGCCTTGTTGACGCCCTCGGGCGTCAGGCCCCGGGTCTCCTCGCGCCGCAGGAAGGAACTGCGCCGCACCCAGGGCAACGCCAGCACCTGGAGCGGCCCTGACCGCGTCTGGACGACCTGCACCCCCAGGGAGTCGGCGATATACACGTTGGGCACCACCAGCGTCTGGAAGATCTCCAGCGCGGTGGCGCGGCCTATGACATGGGGCATATCGTGGTTGCCCACCACCAGGAAAACGGGAATGCCCGCCGCCGACAGCCTGGCGATGCGCCGGGCGAACTCGCGCTGGTGGGTCTGGCTGGGGTCGCGGCTCTTGTAGGCGTCCCCGCAGAACAGCACCAGGTCCACGCGGGCGTCAATGGCGTAGGTGACAACCTCGTCCAGCGTCGCCAGGAAGTCCATGAGCCGGGAGGACAGCCCAGTCTCCGGGTCAACCCTGGTATAGTTCTCCACACCTATATGTACGTCGCTGAAGTGAAGGAGACGCACTGGCTGAATCCCCCCTCGGCCCTAGCCCAGAATGGCGCCGACGTCCAGGGTGACGTGAGGTAGCAATCGAGGGGCCAGCGACTCCCCGCGCCGGACCTGCCTCACCTCATTGTATGCGCCGCCGTGCGGCTGGCAATACACAGACACGGCGTCTTCCGCCAGGTCCGCCAGCCAGACCTCCGGGACACCGGCGCGGGCGTAGAGCGGGACCTTGACGTCGCGGTCGTAGCCCTGGGAGGTCTCCGCCACCTCCACCAGCAGCAGGATGTCGGCCGGCGTCGGGTGGCCTTGAGCGTAGAAGTCGTTCCTGGGCCGCAGCAGGGCCAGGTCCGGCTGCGGCTCCGAAAAGTCATCGAGGCGGACAGGCCCCTGGACTCGAACTATGGCAGCCTGTCCCACATACTGATGAAAAAGTGTGCTGAGCCTGTCCACGCACGCCTGGTGACGGCTACCAATAGGGCTCATCTGGACAATTTCGCCCCCAATAAGCTCGACCCGGTCATCCTCCGAGAGGATGCCGGCCTCCGCCATTCTGTGGTATTCGGCAGCACTGAACAGCCGCCTGGTGACCTCAACCGCCATGGCTCTCTCTCCCCGGGGGCAACAAGAACACAATGATGCACTCCAGCAGTATGTTCTCGCTTGCCCGCTCTCAGACAGGTCGCTGCTACTCTACGGGTACATAGCCTATTGTACGACCAAAGACCCCGCAGTGGCTATCCTCTATCTGAATGATACAATCACCAATAACTTTAGATTATAGCCAGAATGCTGCTCTCTAAGATGAGTCATCCTTGGAGAAGCTTTCAGAAGCTATCGCAGATTCTGTGCCGTCTTGACTTACCGGCACCCGACTTCTAGTTTTTGCAACGCCATACTTCGACTCCGACTCCATAATAAATAGCCTGAGCTGCTTTATACTTTGTCCATACGTCTGCTTAGCGGTCCCACAATTGTCCTCGCCACATGGAGCAACCAGAGAGGTCAGACTTGACATTTCCTTCAGTGCTTCCGCTAATGTTGGTCTGTCAGTTGCCTCTGCTCCATTAGCGAGGGCCCTGGTGTAACGCTCAATGGTCTTTCCCATTATAATAGCAAAAACGTCTACTTCGTTGACTGCCATGCCGGAATCCAGAGTCCGACGAGTCCACTGAACCGCATCCTCCAAGGCCGCGCCTTTCATGGAAGACCACGCATGCTCAGCGAACGGCGCCGGGCTTTTGCGACATACGATTATTAGATCATAACGTATGTTGCCCTTACTGCTATGAAAGCCACTTTTGCCTTCGGAACGCACAACTGGAGTACTTGTAATATAGAAGCCCGACTCTAAGAGCAACCTGGCTATCCCTTCCCAAGCCCAAACCTTGTTGTGATGGAAAGTGAATATAAGCAGACCATCGTCTCTCAAGACTCTGTGGCATTCAGTGAATACCCGCTTCAAGCCTTGATTGAAAAATTCCATTGTCTTGCCAAGCTTATCATTCTTAACTATTTCACTTCCTCTTCCAGACAGTTCAGGCTTGAACCAGTCGTATACATCTTTGAGACCGAGTCTTAACCAAACATAGAAGAAGTCCGCGAGCTCCGAGTATTGAACATTATCAAAGTAAGGCGGGTCAGTGATAACTGCGTCCACGGACTTATCCGGGATAAACGACAGGTCCTCGGAACTCTGGCAGCGAAGCAGCACGCCGTGATCAGTACCCACAAGCTCTTCATAGTTTCTTACAGGATATCCCTCTATTCGTTCGTGGCCCGTTCGTCTGCTATAGCGGCGGCCACCTGCAGCTAGCAATCGCTCGTAAGGACTTTGGCAGAATGCCTTCGCCCGGCGCATCTTCTCAAAACACTTCGCAAATGTGCCACGGCCGAAGGCGGTACCCCATACATTATTCTCGGCAGGGCGCTCTATTGGATGGAATGCATGTAATCCAAAGAACACGGATACCTTGTGCCATCCCACCTCGTACTTGCAAAACATGTTGTTGGCGTCTAACGAGTCTGAAAAGGCAATCAGCATCAACTCTCTTATATTTGGGTCAGGAATCTTGAGGATATGCTCTAGCAGAATTGACAAGCAAAGCAGTTGACGCTGATTGAACATTTGATAAAAATAAGCATACCCATGGTTGATGGGACGGGGATCACTTCGTCCCTCTGCTGGAATCGCTTGGCGCGGGAACAAAAGGCTATTTGCTTTAAGTTCGAATTCTGCCTTTGCCTGGCGCCACAGTTTCAGATCGTCCTCGTCTACTCGTTTAAAGAAACGCCCACAGATTTGGCAGTACCCCTCCAAGGCATGCAGCTCAAACTCGAGAGCTGCGCCCTTTTGCTGAACGATATTCAGGACTCTTTGTTCCGTATGGCAGCTAGGACATGTAAAGGACCCACGACGAGATACACCACGACGTGGATCGAATATATTATTGCACTCATGACACCTAGTGTGCCGGCTGTACTTTGAAGTTTCAATGATCTGCAAGCAACGGGAACAGAAGAAAACGCTGACGTTATCTCGCCTTGACAGCTCGAAGTTCGGGAAGATTCTAACCTTCTTGTGACAGGTAGGACAATCAGCAGTCTTTACCCAAAAGTAATACATGACTTCCGATGTGTGGTGACGTGGACATGTGGTGAGGTAATATCTTCTAATCCTATCACCTGCTGTTTGCTCTAACTCCTTGAATGCAACATCTAGTTTTGCAAGGTCAGCAGGTTCGACCTCCTTCTTGGTAACAAACCACGCAACCGGGTTAATATCCACACCAACGACTTTGCAACCTAAGCGTAACGCCTCAACGACGGTGGTCCCCCCACCCATGAAAGGGTCAAGGACTATTTTGCCTCGAAGGTCGTAGCCTTGACAGAACTTGTCCCATATGTTGGTTGCAGATTCACTCCTTTCACTAAATGCCGCAAGAGTGATCATACGAAAGACACTTCCCAATCGGCGTGCCCACCATTTGTGCATCTGGTATACAGGTTTCTTTGAGTTGCCCTCTGACATGGCAACTGGATTCAGCAGTTCTATTGGCAGGTCCTTCTCTATGTAGGTCATAGGTTTCTCACAAGAGTAATCGAAATACAGACAATTAACTAGAATTTACAATTTTGGAATGGTCTTTGACTTCTTCGTGTATATAATGAGAAGTCAGAGCACGCCAAATTGAACGTGCCTTCGGCAGCTGACTCATAGACGTCATAGTCTGTACCAATGTTTAATTTAAGGCGCTTGTACAATGGGTGTAGTCCGCGTTGCTGGCTGACCGCCAGGAGATCTGACTATGGTTTCGATGTGCCGATTAAAACTTGGGGTCAAAATTATCTCGATCGTAAAGCCTAGTACGGCATGTCGGTCACAAACAAATGCCGAAGTGTTCGGTGCCCAAATAGCTGTGCCATCCGGACGTCTCAGGCGTATGCTGATATTATGGTATGCAGGACCACATCCAGCTACAATACACGTCATTTTGATTTCCTCTTAACAATTGGTCTGGCACTGTTGAACTCCACCAAGTTCTCCCATAGAATGTTCCCAGCATCATCGCAAAACTTCTCGGCAAACTGCATGACGAAGCGATTCACGGCTCGGTCCCACGCCTGGTTGAACCGAGGACGATGATTGTCTGGGTCATCCTTCATCAGTCTTACCAATTTGAGATAGAAATCCGGGTCACCGGTTATGTGTTCCCAAAAGGCTTGTCCCGCTAGCTTGTGGTATCTTCGAGTGCTAGTAGGTGGAGAGTCCACGCAGCCATACCCGCATCCCATGATGGGAATATAGGCTTTTCTCAACCTCCTTACTGTTGCTCGCAAGGACCGCTCAATTTCCTCAAATTGTGAAACTTGCTTGGCTACCTGACTCGAGTTGAAGGCGTTGGGGCCGGATTTTAACGCTATAGCTTCAAAAGCGTCTTCGGTTTCGATTACGAAGTCGACGCCCTTCGCGGCGGCAGTTTGTGCTCTTGAAACCGCTTTGCAGATTGGTTCGAAGAATTCATCGGCGAACATAGTCTCGTCTGATGCCGAAATATGTGCGGCCAGAAGTTGGTTTATCATTTCTGGGGCGTTGGCTATCCCATTCGCCCTGAATAGGTACGGGTTCTTCCGTCTGAGTATCTCAGTCAGGTCAAGGCTATCCAGAGCTGCTATGCGGCGCTTATAGAATGCCGCCAAGCACTGCTTAACCAGGGCCTCTAGCTGCGTTGCATCCACCAAGGTCATTGCCGTCATTCTCCGCACATGTTCTTAGCCATTGGCACGCCGTAACGCAGTAGAATGTGGAATGCCTCTAATAGATCAATTAGCAATCGGCCGAACGCCTGGCAAAACAGCCTCTCTCCTATTCTTTGTTCAGGGCCTTGCCTTAAGCGGGGTCATGGGTTCAGTAAGCCAGTGCCGAATGGAACGCAGGCGGTCTATTTGATCCTGCCTATCCATATAGTCGTACTACTCGAAGATTCCCACTACCGTCCAAAAACAGCTTGACACGCAGTTCTGGGGAATTGTCTCTGACTCCCCATCGTGGTCAAACAGGCAGTCAGACGCCACGTGTGGACGCTCAAGGTTGCTGCGGTGAATAATATCGGTCCTACAGGAAGAAGTCCAGTCAGCGGCATGCACCTTTTCTGGAGAGTAGCAAGATTGGTAGAGGAGGTGCTGGAATGCAGCTTACACCCCGTGGGTTGCTAACCTTCAGTGCAGTCGCTTCCAGCACCCATGCCGGGCCTGGTTCCATGCAGGCGAGATACCTTCAGCCTACACCCCCAGCCGCCGCTGCAACTCGCCCACCAGGTCGGCGATGGGCACGCGGACCTGGGCCATGGAGTCGCGCTCCCGGATGGTGACGGCGTTGTCCTCCAGCGACTCGAAGTCTATGGTGACGCACAGCGGGGTGCCGATCTCGTCCTGGCGGCGGTAGCGCCGGCCGATGCTCTGGGCGTCGTCGTACTGCACCAGGCCGTTGATAACGCCGGACCTGCGGACTATATCATGTACCTCGCGGGACAGGGGCAGGAGCTTCTCGTTGCGGCTCAGGGGCAGGATGGCCACCTTGACCGGCGCCAGGACCGGGTGCAGCTTCAGCACCACCCGGCGCTCGGTGCCGCCCGTGGCGGTGGGCGCCTCTTCCTCGGTATAGGCGTCAATCAGGAAGGTCAGCACCGCCCGGTCCACGCCGGCCGAAGGTTCGATGACGTAGGGCGTGACGTGCTGGCCCGTGTCCTCATCGAAGTAGGTGAGGGCCGCGCCGCTGTAGCTGGAGTGGGCCTTGAGGTCGTAGTCGGTCCGGTTGGCGATGCCCTGGATCTCGCCCCAGCCCCAGGGGAAGTGGTACTCGATGTCGCAGGTGGCCTTGGAGTAGTGGGCCAGCTCCCTGGCCTCGTGGCGCCGCACCCGCAGCCTCTCCCGGCTCACGCCCAGGCCCGTGTACCACTTCAGGCACTCCTCGGTCCACAGCTCGTGCCAGCGCTCGTCCTCGCCCGGTTTCACGAAGAATTCGATCTCCATGATCTCGAACTCGCGAGTCCTGAAGATGAAGCCGCCGGTGGTGATCTCGTTGCGGAAGGCCTTGCCTATCTGGGCCACGCCGAAGGGCAGCTTGCGCCGGGTGGTGGTGAGGATGTTGGCGAAGTTGACGAAGATGCCCTGGGCCGTCTCTGGCCGGAGGTAGACCACGGCGGCCTCCTCCTCCACCGGCCCGACGAAGGTCTTGAACATAAGGTTGAACATGCGCGGCTCGGTAAGCTCGCCGCCGCACTCCGGGCACTTGCCCTCGGTGAGGTGGTCGGCCCGCCAGCGCTGATGGCAGTCCTTGCACTCCACCAGGGGGTCGGTAAAGCTCTCCACGTGGCCGCTGGCGCGCCAGACGTTGGGGTGCATGAGAATGGCGGCATCCAGGCCGACCATGTCATCGCGGCCCCAGACCATGGTGCGCCACCAGGCGCTCTTGACATTGTTCTTGAGCTCGACGCCCAGCGGCCCGTAGTCCCACACACTGCCCAGGCCGCCGTAGATTTCGCTGCTCTGGAATATAAACCCCCTGCGCTTGCACAGGGACACGATCTTGTCCAGGTCCACCAGCGCTACGCTATCAACCACGGTAATACTCCCCAAGAGATAGCCCGATAGAGGCAGAAGTCTCGATGCGTGCCCAGGGTGCGCAAGGAGGCGGTGCTGACGTACCTGCGGAGCTTTCGGCCTGGCCACCGGCATACGCCCCGCGGACGGTAGGCGGCCCCGAACACGGACTACACCATTATAGCAGAGGACAACGCACCAGACGCCCAAGGCCCTTGGGGGGATGGCGTCTGGTGCGTGATAAGATGGCAGTCAGAGGGTGAGGAGCGCGCCGGTGCTAGCTGTGGGTTGGAGGCGGCAGGATGTCGCCACGGGCAAGGCGCTCTTCCGCCTCTTTGTAGATTTCCGCGCTGGTCTTCATGACCCTGTAAAGGTCCTGGGCGAAGGCGATGCGAGCATGAGGAGGCAGCCGCGAGAACTCCGGGGCGGCCCTGCCCTGGAAGCGCCCCTTTTCCAGCATGAAGTCCTCGTCCATCTCCTCGATGAGCCTGTCAGCCACTTCCTGGGTGAGCGGGACCTTGCCCGGAAAGTCTTCGTCCCGCCAGAAGGGGTCGGGGTAGCGGCTGGCGGCCTCGCCGCTCTCCATCAGCTCAAACCAGTGCTGGGTTACTTTCCAGACCTCATAAATGTTTTCGGCCTCTACCCAGGCGCGGGCCCGCGTGACGGGGTCGTTGACTCCTGACCATTCCCACGCATTGGATATACACGACTGGTAGAGGGTATGGGGCGTTACGTTGTAGTACGGCATATTCGGCTACGGCTCGATGACGCGCCTTATTCTCCTGACCGTGCGCACCCGCTGCCCCGGGCAGTGGTCAGGGTCGGGCCTGTAGCGCCGGACTGGCTCCGGCTGGGTCCGTGGCGTGGTCGCAGGGGCAATCCTGGTGGGTGCCGTAGGATCAGATGTGGCGGCTCGTGTTGTTGTCAAGTTCATCTCTGTGGACCTCCATTCCCAAAGTCCCCACTGTCTTTGATCTGCTCTAGCTGAGAGGTGTACTCGTCCTTGCCAGGCTCTTCTTCCGCTACCTCTCCCAAATCGCCAATAACTGCCTGCATATCCGACTCGGCAGTCAGCGCCTGTATGCCCGCGTAGACCTTGAGCAACAGGTTCAGCCCTACTCGCTCGCTACCCATCATGACCGACGACTTGGCCACCTCGCGGACCATCCAGAGTTCGTTGAGGGTGACGTGGATGACAACGGGGGCCTTCTTCTGCTCGGCTTCCAGGACGGCCCCACCCACCTTGAGCAGCAGGTTAGGGTAAGGGGACGCCTCCCCTGGCAAGGCATCGGGCGGCCCCTGAGTGAACATGGACAGGGCGTCGGAAAGGTAGAGGCTTTCTAGCAAGGTCAACTGTATGGGGTGTGTATTAGGCATAGGTCAACTCCTCAATCCACAGCCTCGCAGGACTCACATCACGCTCCATCCAAACAAGGCCTATGCCCATACTCGACATGGCAGTCACTCCCGGGACGCGTGGCCTCCCAGTGTCCTCAACTCGTGCCCTTCCTGGAAGCCAGCACCGCCGGTTACCGCATGAAGGCCTGCTATCTCCAAAATCGAGGATACAGGGAGAGACCGCATCCGCTTTATAACCTATATGTACACAGCCTAGGTATTAGAAACATTACTATCGAGCGATTAACCTAAAGTAGTCGGCGCAACGGCCCAGTCCGATAGTGAAGCCTGCTCTTATGTTTACCATAATGCTAGCGGATGAATGGCCGGCTTTTGGTTTGAGACCCATATGTTCTCCGTGTGCGTTTGGGACTACATAGACTGGTACTTAAGTCCCGGTTGCCCTGGACTGGCACCAGTCCAGGTACCACAGTAGCCCTGGGTGCGCACCGCCCCTGTATGATGAGAACACCAGGGCCGGACCGCGCCGCGTGCCCTCCAACCACCTCCTTCCCAGTATGTCTAGTGTACCTATATATACGTCCCATAGCCTTGAAGGGATTCAGTCCTTCCAGGTGAAAATCTTCGATGGCTCTACCCTGGCGATGACCTGGGACTCCCAGCCGTGCTTGGCTAGCTCCGCGCCGCGGACCTTGGCGGCCTCCTGGCTGCCCTCCTGAAGGAGATGCACCCGGCCGTACACAAGGACGTGGCACTTCCAGGGCGGCTCGATGACCCCCAGGGCAACCCTGGGATTGCGTCCCAGGTGGCTGTGCAGCGCCGTCCCCTGGGACAGTCCGAAGTAGAGGGTGCCATCCAGGAACACGATGCCAACACCGGTGATATGTGGCGCGCCCCAAGGGCTTACGGTGGACACCAGGGCTGTCCTCTGCTGGTCCAGAAAGCTCGCCACCTCTTCCGGCGACATGGCATTGGCACCACCAAAGACGCCCCTGGTATGGGGGCTGGCCTCCTGAAGAGACTTCCGGAGAATGTCTGCAAGCCCCTTGTTTGCCATTCTGGACCTCCACGTATTTGCTCTTCAATCTATTTTAGATGCTATTTGCAGCCAAAATGTTCCTAACTCTGTTCACCACGCAAGCAACAGCGCCCTGCCGTTGGCCTGGACAGGGGGAGCCAATCCCCAGTATGATGCCTTCTGGAGGCCGGTGACCACTCAGGCCGCCTGCGGAAACGACTTCTGTGGTAGACCTCAGCCAAGAGGGCAATAAACATACAGCCCCCTCGCCCATGGTGGAGCTGCGCGGCCTGACAAAGAGCTACAGGGAGGCCGGGCGGCCGCGTACCGTCCTGCAGGATGTAAATGCCACCATTTGCCGCGGAGAGCTGGTGGTGCTGCTGGGCCGCAGCGGCTCGGGCAAGTCAACCCTTCTGAACCTTATCAGCGGCCTGGACCTGCCTACGGCCGGCGACGTGATCGTGGACTCGGTGAATATAACCCGCCTCCCGGAGCAGGAGCGGGCGCTGTTCCGGCGGCGCAGCATCGGCTTCGTCTTTCAGTCCTTCAACCTGATTCCGACCCTCACGGTGGAGGAGAACCTGCTGCTGCCGCTGGAGCTCAACGGGCGCACCGCCAGGCAGGACCGGCTGGCCGCCCTGGAGCTGCTGGCGCAGGTCGGCCTGGCGGACAGGGCCCGCAGCTTCCCCGACCGCCTTTCGGGCGGAGAGCAGCAGCGCGTCGCCATTGCCCGGGCGCTGGTGCACGACCCGCCCCTGGTCCTGGCCGATGAGCCGACCGGCAACCTGGACGCCGAGACCGGCAGGCAGGTCCTGGCCCTCCTGGACCGCCTCACGCGCCAGTCGGGCAAGACCATGGTGCTGGTCACTCACAGTAGCGAGGCCGTGGCCATGGCCGACCGGGTCCTCACCATCATGGACGGTCGGCTGGTGGAATACACCCTGGGAGTGGCCCCGTGATCCCGGTGCTGTGGCGCTCCAGCCTGCGCTACCTGGCGCGGCACCCCTGGCAGGTGGGCCTGTCCGTCCTCAGCATCGCCCTGGGCGTAGCCGTGATAGTCTCCATAGACCTGGCCAACCAGAGCGCCAGGCGTGCCTTTGCCCTGTCCACCGACGCCGTGGCCGGCCGGGCCACCCACAGGATAATCGGTGGCCCCGCCGGCCTGCCTGAAGAGCTTTACGCGAAGCTGCGGGCCGACGTCGGCGTGCGCCCCTCGGCGCCCGTGGTAGAAGGCTACGTCGTGCTGCCTGAGCACCAGGGCCGCACCTTCCGGCTGCTGGGCGTGGACCCCTTCGTGGAGGCGCCCTTCCGGCCCTACCTGAGCAGCGCCGGCGGCGACTCCGGCGCAAGCCTGGCCCCGCTGCTGCTGGAGCCGGGCACGGTGCTCATGGCTTCAGGGACGGCGCGGGAGCTGGGCCTGCGCCCCGGCGACGCCGTCGCCCTCAGGGTGGGCAGCCAGCGCCGCCAGGTGACGCTGGCCGGCACCCTCCAGCCAGCCGACGCCCTCAGCGCCCAGGCCCTGGAGGACCTGCTGGTGGCTGATATCAGCACCGCCCAGGAGCTGCTGGGCATGGTGGGGAGGCTCAGCCACATAGACCTGATAGCTCCCTCTGGCCCCCAGGGAGAAGCCCTGCTGGCGCTGGCACGCGCGGCGCTGCCTCCCGGCGCGGAGACCATCCCGGCCTCGTCTGGCTCGGCGGCCATAGGCCAGATGACGCGGGCCTTCAGCCTCAACCTGACGGCCCTGAGCCTGCTGGCGCTGATGGTGGGCATGTTCCTGATCTACAACACCATGACCTTCTCGGTGGTGCAGCGGCGCACCCTCATAGGGACGCTGCGGGCTATAGGGGTGACGCGGGGCCAGGTCTTCGCCCTGGTGCTGGGCGAGGCGCTGGTCATGGGGGTGCTGGGCGCCAGCGTCGGGGCAGTGCTGGGCGTCGTCATGGCGCGCGGCCTGGTCAAGCTGATAACCCGGTCCATCAATGACCTGTACTTCGTCCTGTCGGTGAGCAGCCTGGCGGTGGAGCCGCTGACGCTCCTGAAGGGGATTTTGCTGGGGCTGGGAGCGACGCTGCTGGCGGCCCTCGTCCCGGCCGCCGAGGCGACGGGCGTCCCCACCAGCACGGCGCTGGGCCGCTCGACGGTGGAGGCGCGGGTACGCGGCGCCGTGCCGCTGGCGGCCCTGGCCGGGGCCGTGGTGCTGGGCGCGGGCGTCGGCATGCTGGCCTTCCCCAGCCGGGATATTGTGCTGGGCCTGGCGGGACTTTTCGGCATCGTCATCGGCGCGGCGCTGCTGACGCCCGCGGCCACCTGGGCGCTGGCGGGCCTGGCCGCACCGCTGCTGGGCAGGCCCTTCGGACTCATGGGGCGCATGGCAGCCCGTGGCGTGACGGCGGGCCTCAGCAGGACGTCCATCGCCATCGCGGCGCTGATGGTCGCCGTGTCGGTGACGGTGGGCATTGACATCATGGTCAGCAGCTTCCGGCAGACGGTTGTGCGCTGGCTGGAAGCATCGCTCCAGGCGGACGTGTACGTTTCCGCGCCCAGCACCGTGTCCCGACGCGCCGACGCCACCCTTGACCCCGACCTGGTGCAGCGGCTAGCCTCGGCCCCCGGCGTGGCCGCCGTCAGCATGTACCGCAACGTGTCCGTGGAGTCCGAACACGGCCCCGTACAGCTTGTCGTCCTGGACGTGCAGCCACGGGTGTTCCAGCGCCTCCAGTTCAAGGAAGGCGGCCCGGAGGCTATCTGGGCCGACTTCCAGGGCGGCGGGGCCGTCATTGCCTCGGAGCCCTACGCCTACCATCACGGCGTGGGAGTCGGCTCCACCGTGCGGCTGCTGACCAGCGAGGGCACGCGCCCCTTCCGGGTGGCCGGCGTGGTCTTCGACTACAGCACCGAGCGCGGGCTGCTCATGATGTCCAGGAGCGCCTACCAGCGGCTCTGGGACGACCCCGGCGTGTCCTCTCTGGGAGTCTACGCCGCGCCAGGGCAGGACGTCGCCGCCCTGGTGGAGTCGCTGCGCGGGCTGGCAGGCCCCGAGGAATCGGTGCTTGTTCGCTCCAACCAGACGCTGCGGGACGCCTCCATGGAGGTCTTCGACCGCGCCTTCGCGGTGACCTCGGTGCTGAGGCTCCTGGGGATAGTGGTCGCCTTCATCGGAGTGCTCAGCGCCCTGATGGCGCTGCAACTGGAGCGAGGGCGGGAGCTGAGCACCCTGCGGGCCATGGGGCTGACGTCGCGCCAGGTGTGGGGGCTGGTCATCTCCCAGACGGGGCTGATGGGCCTCATAGCCGGGCTGCTGTCCATCCCTGTGGGCATCGCCCTGTCGGCGGGGCTGGTCTTCGTGGTCAACCGCCGCTCCTTCGGCTGGAGCATGGACATGCAGGTGTCGCCCGAGGCGCTGCTCCAGTCGCTGGGCCTGGCGCTGCTGGCGGCCATTCTCGCAGGCCTGTACCCGGCCCTCAGGACGGCCCGCGGCTCCCCGGCCCTGGGGCTGAGAGAGGAGTAGGGCATGAGGCGCAGGCTCCTGGTGCTTGCCCTGCTGGGCATGCTGGCGGCGCTGCCGGCCAGCATCGTCTACGCCCTGACGCGGCCCGACGGGCCGCACCAGGTGCAGGCGTGGCTCTCGGTCACGGAGGCCCTGGGCGGCGATGGTACGTCCGGCTTCGCCCAGGCCATGGCGCCGCGGACCTTCTCCTTCCCGGCCGACCACGGGCCGCACCCCGAGTACCGCATTGAGTGGTGGTACTTCACCGGCAACCTGGGTACCCCCGAAGGCCGGCGCTTCGGCTACGAGCTCACCTTCTTCCGCACCGCCCTGGCGCCCGAGGCCGCCGAACGCGAGTCCCGGTGGGGCACGCGCCAGGTGTACACGGCCCACTTGGCTCTCAGCGACATCGCCAGCGGGCGCTTCCACGCCTTCCAGCGCTTCAGCCGTGAGGCTGTGGGGCTGGCCGGGGCGCAGGCCCAGCCCTTCCGCGTCTGGCTGGAGGACTGGTCCGCCCAGTCCACGGGCCAGGACGCGCTGCCCCTGCGCCTGCGGGCATCCCAGGGCGACGTCGCCATCGAGCTGGTCCTGGACAGCAGCAAGACGCCGGTGCTCCACGGCGAGGGCGGGCTGAGCCGCAAGGGGAGCGCTCCAGGCAACGCCTCCTACTACTACTCGCTGACGCGCATGCCCACCTCAGGCACGGTGCGCGTTGCTGGCCAGACCTTCGCAGTCAGCGGCCTGAGCTGGATGGACCGGGAGTGGAGCACCAGCGCGCTGGAAGCGGGGCAGGTGGGCTGGGACTGGTTCTCCCTGCAACTGGACGACGGGCGAGAGGTGATGTTCTACCGGCTTAGGCGCCAGGACGGCACCAGCGACCCCCATAGCAGCGGCACGCTGGTCATGGCCGACGGCCAGGCGCGCCATCTGGCGCTGGCGGACGTGCGGCTGGATGTGCTGGACTACTGGCAAAGCCCTCTGGACGGCACACGCTACCCGTCCCGCTGGCAGTTGGCCATCCCGGGCGAGGGGTTGGAGCTGGAAATCGTCCCGTCCATGCCCGACCAGGAGCTGGACCTGGCCGTCCGCTACTGGGAGGGTGCCGCTCAGGCCAGCGGCACCGCTGACGGACAGCCCATCGCCGGCCAGGGCTACGTGGAGCTAACAGGGTACGCACCGCCGTAGGGGCGTTGCGTGCAATGCCCTAGTGTTCAGTCCAGTTCGAAGGAGTAACTTTGACACCGCCTCTCGACCGGCCAGGGGCACTCGCACTGGCGAGGCTTGCCCCCTTCCCCTCGACATGCTCGGGGCAGGCCCTGGCCTTCCCCCACAGGGGGAAGGGATATGGCCCCCTTCCCTGGCCTTACCCCAAAGGGGGCAGGAATGTCCTCGCCCCCTTTGGGGGAGAGCTAGAGAGGGGGCCAAGCTTACCATGTCCTGCCCAGACTCGCCAAAGTCACTCCTTTCACCCTGAACAAGCACTAGGGAGACGTGCCGGCCACGAAGTCGTTGATGCGCTCGGCATAGCGTATGTCCACGACCGCAGCCGCCAGCAGAAGCAGGAGGACTACCGTCAGGAAGGCGAAGCGCCTCCAGGTGAGGCGGTAGTAGAAGCCGCCTACCGTCAGGGACAGGAGCACCAGCAGCACCGCCAGCACCACCGTGGACGCGCTTACTTCCTGGAAGTTGACGAAGTGGACGATGAGCGTCCCCAGCGACCACCCCAGGGCCAGGACCATCAGCAGCGCCACCGCAGCCTTTACCAGGTTGTTCCTGGGGAACACCAGGCTCGTCAGCGGGTTCACTATGCTGTTAAGCATGCCCAGCAGGCGGGACGCACCACTATAGGCCGTGCCCAGCACTGGATGGCCCGACCTCAAGCCCTGCAGGCGTTCCACGATTCCGTGGACCACGCCCAGCGTCTGAGTGGCCACAGGCACAAGCTCATGGGGAGGTATGGCTGCGAAGGTCTCCATGCCCACGCTGTAGCGGCGCTCCAGGTAAGTCCTGTAATCGTCGCCCCTCTGGAAACCTGCCGTGAGGGTAGGGTTCTGGAGGACGACGGCCTCCTGCAACGGGCGCAGGTAGGACTCCCTGGACTTGCGGGAGGCCGGCGGTATCCTGGGCAGCAGGAAGTCCACGATGACTTCCGCCACATCCAGCCTGCCCCACATGATGTCGTTCTGGCGCCACTCCTTGCGGAAGAAGCCGCCAAAGTGGAAGAGCAGCTCCCCGGCCAGCTTGTTCCTGTGGGGCACCCTGATGTAGCTCCCCACGGCCGGACTGACCGGCACCAGGTCCACGTAATCGCGCTCGCCCAGGCCGTCGCCGTGGCTCATGGGGAACAGAAAGGCGTCACGCAGCTCAAAGCTGTCGGCCATCAACTGGAACCTGGCATGCCCAGGGTAACCGCCAGCCACGAGCGCCGAGTCAACTTCCTGGACCAGGGACATGCCACGGGTATTGATGGCCGTGAACCTGGCCAGGTACTCGGCCTTAGCCCTGGCCAGGTAATCAGGCAACGTCGCGTCGGTGGGCGGCCCGCCGCTGCTCAGCGCGGCCCTGGCCTGGACCGGCACCTGCCGGGAGTCCGCCGCGAGCTGCAGCATGGCAGCCTTGAATTCCAGCAGCTTGTGCAGCGCAGAGCCCACGGAGACCAGTGACGGGAACGCCGCGAAGGCCGTGGGGCCTGCTGCCAAGGGCATCTGGACCTCGCGTATCACCCGGATTAGCTCGCGCGTCAGGTAGTAGTACCGGCGCACCCGGAACTGGGAATCAAAGGCCCTGTAGAATTCCACCGGGTCGGCATCGTGGAGCTGTTCCAGGGCCTGCCTGACCTTGCTCATGTCCAGGGAAGGGTTGGCATCCATGAGCCACCGAGTCAGGGCCTGGTACACCTGGACACGCTTCCAGGCCTGGTAAGCCCGCGCCAGGGGGCTGGCCTTGAAGGCGTCGTACTCCTTGGGGTCCAGCCTGGTGCTGGAGGCGCGGCCCCGGGCCAGGTACTCCTGCTCGAACCACTCCTCTACCAGCCGTGCGCTCTCGGCCCGCACGCCGACTTCCAGGTTGTGCTGGCGCAGGCGCTGGAGCGCCTCGGTCACGGACTCGAAGCTGGGTATGCCAAAGAGCGCCCGGCGCAGCACCTGGTCAGGAGGCACAGGCTCCTGGTCCGCCTGCAACTGCATGTACTCCTGCTTGCCGAACCCGGGGTCTGGCTCCACGTAGAACAGCGCACGGTCCACGTACACATCAGCCGGGCGGGTGGCAATGGCCTCGATGACTTGCTCGAAGGGAAAGTTGTTGAGAATGCCGCCGTCGGTGAGGTAGCGGCGCGTGCCCCGCTCGTCCTTGACGGCGGCCGGCGGAAAAGCCATGGGAAAAGCCGAGCTGGCCTGGCACAGCTCCCAGAGCCGGTAGGGCAGGGCGCCGTCCTGGAAGTCATTGGCCCCGCCCTGGCGGTAGCGCATATGGTAGGGGTGCTCGTGGGTCTTGGTGTACACCTGGCTGTTGTCGAAGGCAGGGAACGCGACGCCCCTGCCGTGCAGGTCGGTGGTGGCGATGAACAGGTCCACGGACGGCACAAGGGGCTGGTCGCCCGGCCCCTGGTCCAGCTCCCCCAGGGCCACCTGGAGCTGACGCGCATAGTAGCGCTCGTCCAGCAGCGACTCCAGGCCCGGGCGTTTCGGGTCGTTCAGGAGCTGCTGTACCTGTCCCTGCTCTATCCAGAAACGCTCCAGCTTGCCAAAGTCGGCCCCCGTGGCCAGGGCCTTGGCCAGCGCAGCGCCGTTAAGCCCGCCGGCCGAGGCGCCGGAGATGACATCTATGACTATATTGGCCTCAAGGTCGTCCACGATGGCCTTATAGGGCGAGTCGGGGTCGCCGTTGGCGGCACGGACAAGCTGGTATAGCTCGTGGCAGGCGCCATAGATGTACGTGGCCATCGCCACGCCACCGTAGAGCACCAGCGCTATGCGGATTTCCTTGTGGAAGTCCTGACCAGCCATCGGAGTGCGCAACCACCATCAGGTAACTGGAGCGAACAGCATACACCAGGCCGGCAACAAACGCAATCTCCGGCCACCCTGCCGCCATCAGGTAGGGATTTTCGCATCTCACCGGCGGCCGGCGAAAGGGGAAAGGCGCTTTGATTGCGTAAAGTTACGCGAGGGATTTGAAGGCTTGCCTGCATGCTCCATGGCGTGGCCCACCTGTATGATACTGGCAAGGATAGGCGGCAAAGGACTTTGTAAGCTTTACCCAGTGGGTGTCAGGGGGAACGCGGTGTCGAACAACGTCAAGCGGCCGCTGGTCCTGGTAATCGAGGACGACGTGGCTATCAGTGAAATCGTAAAGCGGGCACTGGAGGAACATGGGTATTCAGTCCACACCGCCGCCAATGGCAGGGAGGGGCTGGAGGAGTTCTTTCTGCTGATGCCAGACCTCATCATCCTGGACATGAAGATGCCCGTGATGAACGGCTGGGAGACGCTGGGCAGGCTGCGCCAGATATCCGACTGCCCGGTGCTCATCCTCACCTGCCTGAGCGATACTGCCGACGTGGTGAGCGGCCTGGAGCTGGGCGCAGATGACTACCTGGTGAAACCCTTCGGAATACAGGAGCTTATCGCCAGGGTGAACAAGGTCTTGCGCAGGGCCAATACCATCCCGGCGAGCCGCATGGCCCGCTCTGGCAACCACGCCCTGGCCGTGGAGGTCGAGGAGGACGAGGTCTGACCCCGGCGCTGGCAATCTGACCTGCATGACACAGGGGCGACAGCATGGTCGCCCCTGTGTACTTTGTGGACGGTCGTCGCCGCTTGGCCCTCCGGCCCGCCGCCAGAGGGCCGAGCAGTCTTTAATGTCGGTAAGCCAGGCTAGGGTGTCACGATGGCGCGGGTCACCTGGAAGTCCCGGGCCTTGCCAGCCCACTCCGCCGCCTCGAAGGCCTCGTTGATCCTCTCCAGCGGGTACTTGTTGGACACTATGTTCAGAAGGTCGTACCTGTTCCTCTTCTGGACCAGGAAGTCCAGCGCCGCCGGGATTACCCAGGGGTTGTAGTGGGTAACGCCGACTATGCGCTGTTGACTGGAGATGAGGGCCGTCACGTCCAGATTGACCTGCGCCCCGGCGATGTTGCCGATGGTAATATAGGTGCCGCCCTTGCGCAGCATGCCCAGGCCCTCGTAGAACACCTGGGGCACGCCCACCACCTCCACCACCAGGTCGGCGCCGATGCCTCCCGTCAGGTACTTCACGCGCTGGATGCGCTGCTCGGGAGTGCCCAGCTCGTTGATGTCTATGGTGTGAGTCGCGCCGCAGCGCCTCACCAGGTCCAGGCGGGAGAGCTTGCCGTCTATGGAGATAACTTTCCCCGCGCCAAGGTCGCTGGCGATAGCCGCGGCATAGATACCCAGGCCACCGGCGCCCTGGACTACCACCGTGTCCCCGGTCTTGATTCCGACCTGGTTGAGGGCGAAGGTCACCTGGGCCATGGCGCAGTTGACGGGGGCCACGGCGTCATCGGGTAGCTCGTCTGGCACCTTGAACACGAAGTGCCCCGGCTGAAGGTAGAAGTACTCGGCGAAGCCGCCATCGCAGTAGGGGTACTCTTTGAAGGTGTAGATGATGTTCCTGCGGAACCGGTACTGGCAGACGTTCAGCTCCCCTCGGACGCAATGGTAACAGCGCATGCACGGGAAGATGAAGGGGAAGGCCACCCTGTCGCCCTCCTTCAGAGGCCGGCGCAGCGAGTCGGTGGTGACGCCCTTGCCCAGCTTGTAAACGCGCCCGCAGAACTCGTGGCCGGTCACACGGGGCAGCCTGTCCTCGGGGAACTTGCTATCTCCGCGCCAGTAGTGCAGGTCCGAGCCACAGATGGACGCCGCCGTGACCCGCACCAGGACGCCGCCTGGCTCTACCTCGGGCGTGGGCAGCTCCTCGATAGTGAAGCCCCTTTCCAGTCCCTGGTAGAGCGCCGTCTTGCCTTTCACACCCTTCCTCCTGTGGTAGTGCAATGTCGCGTGTATTGTACACCCGCAGAAGCTGAGTGTCAGCCCGAGCGCCGAAAGCCAGAAAGATGCCGTTGGGCATTCCAATCGGACAAGCAAGGGCGACTCTGGCCGGGGGCGAGGTAGGCGAGGCTGAACCGCAGGAATCTTCCTGGCGTTGACAGTGATAGGGCGTTGAAGGATGAAAAATCAGGCCGGTGGCGATTCTCACCGGCCTCTCTATCATGGGCTGGAAGAATGGAGGCGACGGGCGGATTCGAACCGCCGAATAGGGGTTTTGCAGACCCCCGCCTTAGGCCTCTTGGCTACGTCGCCATGGCAGGACTTGTCTGGTGCCGAGGAGGAGACTCGAACTCCTACAGCCTAAGCGGCCACAGCGCCCTCAACGCTGCGTGTCTGCCAGTTCCACCACCTCGGCTGGAAGGGCCAGAGCTGGACTCCAGCTACCGCAACCATTATAGCGGACTGCCAGCGGCCTTGTCCACACGCGCTCTGACCGTTACTGGTGCGCCCGGCCAGCGTAGGGGTGCCGCGGCAGCAGCAGGTCGCCCTCGGCGAAGCGGCCCAGCCGGAACTGCCGGATGTCGTAGTCCTTGCACCGGCCTTCCATGACGAACTCGGCCATCATGCGGCCCACCACAGGGGAGAGCTTGAACCCGTGGCCGCTGAAGCCCACAGCCCAGTACAGGCCGTCCACAACGGCGGAGCGGTCCAGGATGGGGTTGCCGTCGGGCGTCAGGTCGTACAGGGAGGCATAGCCGCCCCGGCAGGTAGCAGCGTCGAAGGCGGGAAAGCGCCGGCGGGCACGCTCCCAGAACTTCACTATCACGTCATGGTCGGCATTGAGGCCAAAGGTGTTGGGATGGACCGTCTCCGCCAGGTCTTCCGGCGACTCGCCGCCCACCAGGGTGCAGTAGCCGGCGTCAACGCGGAAGTAGGCGCCGGTGAGGTAGTCAATGACGTTGACCGTCAGCCCTTCCAGGGCTGGCGGCCGGCGCAGGTGGACCATCTGCACCCGCACCGGCCGGAAGGGCACGACCTCGCCGGCCATGCCGCCCACCAGATTGCCCCAGGCGCCGGCGGCGTTGACGGCGGCCCGGGTCTCGATGACGCCCCCGCCGGTGACGACGCCTGCCAACCTGCCGTTCTTCACCTGGAGGCCCACCACGGGCGTCCCCGTCAGCGCCTCGGCGCCGTGCCGTCGCGCCTGGTCGGCATAGGCATAGGTGGTGGCAACCGGGTCGGCGTAGCCCGACTCAGGCTCCCAGATGCCTATGGCGACGTCCTCCACCACGGCCTGTGGTACCAGCTCCCTGGCCTCGGCGCTGGAAATAGTGCGGATGTTGACGCCCAGCTCCCGGTTCATGGCGACGTTGGCCTCCACGGCGGCCCGGTCGCCCTCGCCGAAGAGCAGCACCCGCCCCGTCTGCTGAAAGCGGGCGTCGCCTCCGATGGCATCGCGAAAGTTGTGGAAGATGCGGCTGGACTCCTGGGCCATGCGCACCAGGGTAGGGTGGAGGTAGTGCTCCCTGACCATGGCGCCAGACCTGCCCGTGGCACCCGATGCCAGGTGGCCCTTCTCCACCAGCACCACTCTGCCGGCGCCGCGCCTGGCCAGGTGCATGGCTATGCTGGCGCCGTTGACGCCGCCGCCGATGACCACCACGTCAGCCGTTCTGCCTGACATAGCCTGGCCCCTCCTTGACCAGGGCCGTTCCTGCCCGGCCCCTGCGCTGCATTATACCAGTAACTGCCCTGGCCCGACTGGTGGTTTACAGCGGTGGCAGAAGCAGCTACCCTAGTCTGCGCTGACTCTTCGATACTCCAGAGGTGCTGCATGCCAGAGTTGCCACCGATACCCGATGAGACGCTGAAGGTGCTGCGGGAGATACCAACGCAGACGCTCATAGATGCCCTGTGGGTAAAGGGCTGGCCCATGACGTACATCGAGGGCGCGCGGCCCCTGCAACCGGGCCAGAAGATGGCCGGCCGCGCCGTGACGCTCCGCTTCGTCCCCCACAGGCCCGACCTGGCCGCCGACAAGCCCAGGGGCGATAAGTCCGCCGAGTACGTGGCCATCGAGCTTTGCGGCCCTGGCGAGGTACTGGTCATTGACGCCATGGGCTGGAAGTACAGCTCCATCGGCGGGGACATCAAGTTCATGCGCCTGAAGCAGCGCAACGCCGGCGGCCTGGTGACCGATGGCGCCGTCCGCGACAGCAAGGCGCTGAAGGAGTACGGCTTCCCGGTGTACTGCGCCAGCACCACGGCCAAGCAAGGCCCCGCCGAGTTCTGGCCCTGGCAGGTCAACGACTGCATCCAGTGTGGCCGGGTGCTGGTGCGCCCGGGGGATGCCGTCGTGGGCGACGATGACGGCGTCGTGGTGGTGCCCCGGAGCATGGTGGACGAGGTGATTGACATCGCCCACGAGCGCGAGGCCGTGGAAGAGGTCATCAAGGCCCAGCTAGAGATAGAGCAGTGCTCGCCGGGCAAGTACTACCCCTTCAACGACCTCACCTGGAAGCTCTACGAGCAGAAGACCGGCAAGAAGCGCCGGCATTAGGCCCTGCCTTCCGTCAGTCCATCCGAGAGCCGCCGTTGACGTTGATGGCCTGGCCCGTGATGTTGCGGGCGTAGTCCGAGGCCAGGAAGGCCGCCAGGTAGCCGATGTCCTCAGGGGTCTGCTCGCGCCTCAAGGGCACGCGCTCCTCCACGGTGCGCTCGAATAGCTGCCTGGGCGTAAGCCCCTGGGTGTTCTCCGGCGAGATGCTGCGCCGGTAGGCTATGCGCTCCCACATGGGAGTCCACAGCAGGCCCGGGCATATGGCGTTGACGTTGATATTGTAGGGCGCCAGCTCCAGCGCGCAGGCCTGGGTCAGGCTGATGACCCCCGCCTTGGAGACGCCGTAGGGCGGGTTGCCTGGATTGCCCTGCCTGCCAGCGCCCGAGGAAATGTTCACGATCTTGCCGTAGCGCGCCTCCTTCATGTGGCGCGCTACGGCGTCGGTCATCCGGGCGATGCCCTTGACGTTGACCTCGTATATCAGGTCCCAGTCTTCCTCGCTGGAGCGGTCGCGTTGCTCCCAGCCTGGCGCGGCTATGACACCCGCGTTGTTGACCAGGATGTCTATCCTGCCGAAGCGGGCGATGACCTCGGCCACGGACTTGTCCACCGAGTCCTGCCTGGTCACGTCCAGGTAGAGGGCCAGGGAGCGCCTTCCCAGGGCCGCCACCTCAGCAGCTACGCCCTCGGCGTCCTTGAGGCCCAGGTCACCAATGGCCACATCGGCGCCGTTCTTGGCCAGCACCAGGGCGATGCCCCTGCCGATGCCCCTGCCGCCGCCAGTTACGATGGCTACTTTGCCTGAAACGTCCATGGCCCACCTCCCGCATATCAAGCCCCTGGCTTGTGGCATTGCATTATAGCACCCGGTTTGACTTCCATACCCGGCTTCCGGATAATATCCTTGCTTCGCTTACCCAGCTTCATGAGCTAAATAGCTTAAAAAAGGAGGACCAGGCATGGCTCTACCGGAGCGCAAAGGCGTTTACGCCCTGCGGGACACCCAGTTCACGCTCATTGGCCCGGAAATCAAGGTCGGACAGAAGGCACCCAACTTCACGGTGCTGGCCAAGGGGTTCAAGCCTGTCACCCTGGCAGACAGCAAGGGCAAGGTGCGCATCCTGGCCTCGGTGCCATCCCTGGAGACGGGCGTGTGCACCGAGGAGACCAGGAAGTTCAACCAGATGGCCGCCGAGCTTCCCGAAAACGTTACCATCCTGACCATCAGCATGGATACCCCCTTCACCCAGGACAAGTGGTGCGGCGCCAACAACGTGACCAAGGTCACCACGGTGTCGGACATGCGGGACCGGGAGTTCGGGCAGAACTACGGTGTCTATGTGAAGGAGACCGGCCTGCTGGCCCGCGCCGTCTTCGTCGTGGACAAGAACGACATCGTGCGCCACGTGGAATACGTGCCCCAGATGCCGCAGTTGCCCAATCTGGATGCCGCCGTCAGCGCGGCCAAGAAGGCAGCCAGCGCTTAGGCCCCTCGGCAGGCACTGTCGGGCATGCCCGTCCGGGCTTGCTGCAACAGGACACCTGGGTACAAGGGGCCGGGCAGATGGAACGCGACTCCCAGCAACCAGGTAGCCCAGAGGCGAGGCCCCCGGCGACTTCCGGGGGCCTCGCGCTTTTGGGCTGAAAGGGGCATGAGTGGCGGGAAGAGCCAACGGCAAATGCAGGCAGCCATCCTGCCACGCCTATCTACATGACTACTGAGTGCCTTTCCTGGCCTCTCGCAGCCATTCCTTCCACTCCATGTCCTCGATGGTGAAGCGCCAGTGGACGGTCTTCACCGGCTCTGCCGGGTCGTTGCTGCGGATGTCAACCGCAAAGGCGTGCGGCCCGCCCATGCCCTGGTGCATGCCCATGAGAGCGGGCAGCGTCAACGTGGCGCTCTCCCCAGGTTGCAGCGTGGTCGAACTGACCACCGCCTGGGGAGGTCAACAGCCTTGCTCTACTCGCACCTGAGGCTCACCCTGCGGGACCAGGGGCCCATCGCCTTCATTGCGCAGGACGAACTGCTCGAAGAGTGGCCAATCGTATGGCACCGCGCCAGTGTCTGTTATGGTCTTGTCCACTACCAGGCGAGGGCCTCCTGCCGCCCTCGCTCGTCCCTCGGAGACCACAAAACGTATGTGGGCTGTCGCCACAGGCAAGGCCGGACCGTTGGAAGGCACGCCGACTCTCAAGCGGTGCGGGCCAAGCTCCCTGTGCGGGCCGAGTCTGATGGGCAGCAGCGCCACTTCCCTGGGCGGGACCTGGAGGGTGCCAGCCATGGCCTCTGCTGTATCGCAGCCCTCCTCGACCTGGAGGCCCGCTGGCCCGGCCTGAAGCGTCCTGTCTCCCCAGTTCACTACCAGGAACGTCTCCACCGTCTGCTGGTCGCGACTCAAGGTGCCCAGGTCCACCTGGAGTTTGTCCAGCGCCAACGCCGGGGCATCCTGCGCGCCTCCAGCGGACGCAGTTGCTGCCGGCGTCGGCTTTGCCGGCGCTCCAGGCGCGCATGCAGTCGCCAGCACCACTATGGCTGTGACAGCCAGAGCAAGAACGCTAGCGTTCCTCACCGTTCATTCTCCCCATAGCTGTTGTCTTGTGGTACCTGGCCGGCTCCTTCTCGAAACTCTCCCTGCATGACGGGGAGCAGAAGTAGAAGGTCGTGCCGTGGTGATTGTAGGTAGCCGCAGCCTTCCGGGGGTCTATCTCCATACCACAGACTGGGTCCTTGACCTTCTTTGAAGACCAGAATGGCATTTATGGGACTCCTTCCTTTATGGCCACTCTCCTCAGCTTCTTGCTGCGGGCGCCAGGCTACCTGCGGGCGCCTTGGACTCCCCACGGGGACGGCGTATGGGCGGCACGTAGCCCCGCATGCGCTGGGTGTTCAGCGTAACGGACAGGGAGCTTATGGCCATTAGCAGCGCCGCCAGCTCAGGGCGGACCACCTGGGCGCAGAAGGGGTACAGCAGCCCGGCGCCCAGGGGTATCGCCAGGGTGTTGTAGCCAAAGGCCCACACCAGGTTCTGCTTCACCAGCCGCATGGTAGCCCTGGCTACCTGGATGGCGGCGATGACGTCCAGCAGGTCGTCCTTCATGAGGATGACGTGGCCCGTCTCCTTGGCGACGTCAGTCCCGGAGCAGCTCTGCCGCCAGCAACGCTGCGACCAGGTACCAGGTCACCCTCCAGCTTACAAACAGCGGCGCTATGAGCAGCACCGCTGGCAGCGTGCATAGCCAGAGGATGAGCGTCACGAAGAGGGGAGCCTCCAGGAAGCTGCGGCGCACCATGGCTAAGCCCTTCTCTCACCCTTGCGGGAGGCCACCACTACCAGCTTGCCCCTGTACATGCCCCACTGGCAGGTGAAAAGGACAGTACCGGGCGCCGTGGGCAAAAACTCTACCGTCGTCTCCTGGAAAGCAGGAAGCCGCCGGTCCACGCCATAGGCAGAGAAGACCACGCGCTCCGAGCAGGGGTTGTCCTCTCAACGCAGGAAGTGCAGCCTCACAGGCACCCCCTGTGCCACTCCTATGGTGTCTGGCTGATAACGCCCGTTGATGACGATAGTCGCTTCCTGGTAGCCGTCTTGACTCAGGACAGCCCGGGCCGAGCTATGCCTAAGACGCCCCGCCAATACAAGCACCAGCACAAGGGCTGCCGCCAGAACACCAGCTATAACCAGCAGAGTCGCCATGTCGCCCAGCTTCAAAAGGTCTCGGGCTGAGGGGCTGTTCCCTGTGCATGGGCACCCCCGACACGTGTGTTTTGACTCCACAACCCCATGCTAAAGCCTGCACCTTAAAGCAGCATGAGACCAGGCTGAGAGGTACCTGAGTGCTCCCACCTCCCAGAACACCTGCCACGAGGCAGTGTCAGTGAGGACCTGTCACGGGCTGAAAGCGCAACGCCTTAGATTCCTCGCTCCGCTCGGAATGAGAGTTTCAGAGGAATTCTGTATGATGGCGCCCTATTGGGCAGGGCCAGGCCTTGTGCCTGCCCAGGGCCTGGGCAACCACAAGGGCCTGCCCTGAGCGCAGCCGAAGGGCTCGGAATGACAGTAAGGGCATTTTCATGCTTCATGGAAGGCAAAATATACGAGTCCCTGGACGCGAAAGTGGCAGCCATTGAGGCCGAGCTTTGGCAGTGGGACGCCGACCCCCAGCGGGTGCGCCGACTGGTGGGCTGGTCATAGACCATGGAAACCCTTGACCAGCTCCCTTGCCCACAAGCATATGTAGGATGATTACACCGAGTTGGTATAACATCCTCTCAGAACTCCCATCGGAGGATACGTTCAGATACTCCTCCAACCCTGCTGAGCCTCAACTCAGCTACACCCCTCTTGGACCTCCACCCTTCGTTACTCTGCCCTGGAAAGACCAGTACTCCCTCCCGGTGGTGGCTGGACTCCTTTATGGCAACCCATGCTGCGGCCGACATGAAACGGTCGCTGCCATCGCTCAGCGCCGAAAGGCTAGTCAGATCATATGGCTCCAGGTCTACGGAGTGGGTATCTAGCTTGAGGTGGATGAAAGTGAAACCACCCGTCGGGTAGTCTTTAAGGATGCCCTGGGGCATTTGCAGGAGGTGAGATGGCGTCACCCAGGTGGCCTCCGCGGTGACGCCGCCCTGGCCTCCATCCGTGCGAGTCAAAGACGCCGCGGACGCCGGGGTAGGCGCAGGTGTTCCTTGCCCTCCGGGGGCAGAGACATCCTTGCTGGCGCAGGCTGCTCCAGGTACTCCAACCAGCACGAGGAGTACCAATGGAATCAGCAAGCCTTTTGAGACGCTATATACAACGCACATACCTACTATGCCCCTTTTGGTGCTGTCGCGGCCAGCGCCCGAAGGTGCGCCCGCCCCTGAAGCGTCACGCGCAGCATGATGGCGACTCCAATGGCGTTGACCACCAGGCCGGCGGCCATGAAGGGGATGCGGTACTGGTTGAGAAAAATGGCCGCTCCAGATAGTCCTAACACTGGCAGCACATCCGTCACATGGTGCAGGCAGCATGCCACCATGGCCACCGAAGATGTGCCGGTGCCGGCCGCTGTGGTGGCCGTGGGCATAGCGAGCCGCACCCCGTGGTGGACCACGAGACGAAGGTGGCTGTAGAGGCCGACCTGTATCCCAAACCCGGCGGCGATGGCAGCTACAAAAGCCCTGTCCTGGGCCAGTAACTCCAGGGCATGGACCCGGCCCTGTGCCCATGCGACGATACCCAGGTAAAGCAGGACCAGGGAACCCGCGCCGGCCAGCCCGAGGATGAAAGGCAGGACCCGCCTCAGGCGGTTGACTTTCAGCGGCCGCGGCAGACCTCCTTCGGCTGGCACGTGACACGTCCTATCGGCCATGACGCTCCCATTTCTCTGTACTCTACTTCCAGGCTAAGGGTGTTACCTTAAGGGTATATGAGAGACAGGTGAGTAGCGCATGAGAGTTTGCGAAGCAGGAGGTCTTCGTCTACGAGGAGGCGGGCAGGCGCACAGTGAAGACGCTGCCCTTTCCAGGGGTGGAGCTGACGTCAATGTTGCCGCCGTGCTGGTCAACGATCCATTTGGCTATGGCGAGGCCCAGGCCAGTGCCGCCGCTGTCACGGGAGCGCGCCCGGTCGGCCCGCCAGAAGCGCTCGAAAATATGGGGGAGGTCTTGCGGCCCGATGCCGATGCCCGTGTCCTCAACACCCAGGGCCACCCAGGGAGGCTCAGGCCTGAGCCACAGGGTCACCCTGCCGCCGGCCGGGGTGTAGCGTATAGCGTTGTCCAGGAGGATTAGCAGGAGCTGCTTGAGGCGGTCTTCGTCGCCCTGGACCAGGGCAGGTTCGAGATGGGCCAGCCGCATGTCAACCCCATTGGCCATCGCCAGGGCCTGGCGGTGCACCTCCACGACAAGGGCGTCCAGCTCTACCGGTTGGACTTGCAGCGGCTGGCCGGCATCCGCGCGGGCCAGGACCAGCAGGTCGTTCACCAGCCTGGAGAGGCGCTCAACTTCCCGCCGCACCTGGGCCAGCGTATGTTGTCGCTCCTCTGAAGGCATCTCCTTTATCCTGTCCAGGAGGTCCAGGTTCCCACGAATGGCCGTGAGAGGCGCCCTGAGCTCGTGGGAAGCGTCAGCAACGAACCGCTGCTGGGTAGAGTAGGCCTTCTCCAGACTCGCCAGCATCTCGTTGAAGGCCTGGGCCAACTGGCCCAGCTCGTCCTTGGGACTGCCCACGCTCAGGCTGCGGCTAAAGCCCCTGGACAGGGCAATAGCCCGCGCCGTTTCGATCATCTCCGACACCGGGTGCAGCGCATTCCCCGCCAGCAGCCCGGCGAGCAGCCCGACGACTACAACGGTGGCAAGGCCCCCGCCGATGAGGACCAGCCGCAGCCTGGTCAACACCATATCGCGCTGTCTGTAAGAGGTGGCTAGCAGCACCCAGCCCGCGGTCTGGCCGTCGAGTTCCACCGGGGTCATGGAGGCCTTCAGCTTCAGGCCATCCAGCTTGGCGACGTACTCAGCCCGTCCTGGCAGCCCATCAGGGAGGGGAAGCCTTCGGCCCTCCAGGTTGGGGGAACGCGCCAGGAGGGCGCCATCGGGGCCGAGGACCTGGATATAAACGCCCGAAGCCTGGAAAGGCTCCAGCGGAGGAACGGTGATGACGCTAGCTGCATTATTGGACTGATTTGCGGCCCGAATGGCCGTGATCACATGGTTGGTCTCGCTGGCAACAACCTCGCTGACCATGCCCTCCAGGTGGCGGGCCATCAGGACGTACAGAGTTGTCCCGAAGGCGGCCAGCGCCACCCCAAAGATAGCGCCGTACCACAAGGCCAGCCGGACCCGGATAGGCACACCACCTACTCCCTCAACACATAGCCGGTGCCGCGCATGGTATGGATCAGGCGCGGCTCGCCTCCCGCTTCCAGCTTGGTGCGCAGGTAGCGCACATATACCTCCAGGACGTTGGACCCTCCCCCGAGGTCGTACCCCCACACTCGGTCCATGATCTGGCTGCGCGTCAGGACTTGTCTGGGATGGCGCATGAACAGCTCCAGGAGCTTGAACTCTGTGGTGGAGAGCTGGACCTCGCGGCTCCCCCGCCGGGCCGTCCGCGTCCCCACGTCCAGGGAAAGGTCGCTGTAGCGCAGGACCTCGGGGGATGCGGCGTCGTGGCGGCGGAGGAGGGCGCGGATGCGTGCGACCAGCTCTTCAAAGGCGAAGGGCTTGACCAGGTAGTCATCTGCCCCGGTTTCCAGGCCTTTGACCTTGTCAGCTACGGCATCTTTGGCGGTCAACATCAGCACCGGGATGCCGCCCGCTGCCTTGAGACGTCGGCAGACCTCCAGACCGTCCATACTCGGCATCATGATATCCAGGACCACGATATCCGGAGGGCGCTCCCTGGCCAGGTCAAGCCCCGCGAGGCCGCTATTGGCCACATCCACGGTGTACCCCTCGTAGGACAGCCCTCGGCGAAGGAAGTCCGTCACACTGAGGTCATCATCAATCACCAGTACTCGCCGGCCTTGCACGTTATATGTTTACCCCCAGGGACCCTGAGAAGGGCAACCATCCGGGACTGCCAGGGAAGTCTCAGGCCAAGTATAGCTTCAAGCATGTGAGGAGTGTGTGAGGGAGACTTTCCAAGGCATGAAATCCTCATGAAGGCCGGGCTGGAGCTCCCAAAAGAGGAGACCAAGAAGTCCGGACCTTGCTACTGTATTTGTCGGGACCGGTAGCTAAGCAGCAGTACCGGTAAGATAAGCGTTCTCCCAGTACTGCAACATCATGCGCTGCGCGTTGAAATAAGAGCCGTTGATGGCAATGGCGGAGCGCATAACTTCGGCATAGGTGCTGGGTCTCCCGTAGAACATGGGGAGAATCACATACTCCAGCTTGTCGTATAGCGAGGCGGCATCCACGTTGGGGTCGCTCACCGGTTCCCAGCCGTGTCCGATAGCCCAGCCAGTGACCCCCTCCAGGTGGCCCTCGATCCACCAGCCATCCAGCACACTCAGGCTGGGGACTCCATTGAGCGCCGCCTTCATCCCGCTGGTGCCGGAGGCCTCGTGGGGCTTCTGCGGCGTATTCAGCCAGAGGTCAGCGCCGGCGCACAGGTGCTTGGCCAGCACCATATCGTACTCTTCCAGGTACACGATGCGCACCGTGTCCCGCAAGGCGTTGGACATCTCGTAGATGCGCCTGATCAGGGCCTTGCCCCCCTCATCCCTGGGGTGGGCCTTGCCTGCATAGACCACCTGGAACGGTCCGGCCTGGCGTGCTATTCTCCTGAGCCGCGCCAGGTCCGTAAACACCAAGTCCGCCCGCTTGTAGGCAGTGGCGCGGCGGGCAAACCCGATGGTCAGCACCTGGGGGTCCAACACTTCACCGCTCCTGCGTTGGACCTCGGCCAGCATTGCCTGCTTCGCCTCGTAATGGGCCTGCTGGATTTCGCCCAGGGGCACCCTGATGGCGTAGCGCAGGTAGTGGTTGTCCTTCCTCCATTGCGGGATGTGCCGGTCATAGAGGCGCTGGAAGGGGGCTGACGCCCAGGTCGCCCCGTGTACGCCATTGGTAATGGAGTTGATGGGATAGTTGGGGAACATGTCCCGGGATATCTCTTCGTGGCGCATCGAGACCCCGTTGATATAGCGGGAAAAGAACAGGGCCAGGAGGGTCATATTCAGGGTGTTGTCCTGACAACACTGGTGCCTCTCCATAAAGCTGCACGGCTCTTCTCCCAGCACCCGCTGGGCGAAGTCCAGGGGGAACTTATCGTGGCCCGCGGGGACTGGGGTATGAGTCGTAAAGACGCAGCGGTTGCGGACCTCGCTGATGTCGGACCTGGTCGCGGCGCGCAGGCCGCGGCCCCTGGTCTGTTCCTCCACCAGGGCAAGGGTCAGCAGGGCAGAATGGCCCTCATTCATATGGTAAGTCTGCACGCTGGTATGCCCCAGGGCACGCAACATGGCTACACCGCCAAGCCCCAGCACCACCTCCTGGCAAAGGCGGTACCGCTGGTCTCCACCATACAGGTAGTCGGTAAGCGCCCTGTCCCAGGGGCCGTTTTCTGGCAGGGCCGTATCCAGCAGGTAAACTTGCACCGGGTTTTCACGCACGCCATGCACGAGGTAGCGCCACGCCCGCACGTGTACGCGCCGGCCCTCAATGAGCACTGCTACTCGAGGCGACAGCGGTTCGAGGAACTGCTCGGGGGCCCAGGTCGCTGGCTCCTCGCGCTGGTTGCCCTGAGCATCCAGGCGCTGGCGGAAATAGCCTTTGCGGTGCAGCAGGGTCACACCCACCATGGGTATGCCCAGATCGGCGGCAGCCCGCAGGGTATCGCCCGCCAGCACACCCAGGCCGCCGCTGTACGTAGGCATGCCCGGGTCAAGGGCCATCTCCATGGAGAAATAGGCTACCATGGGTGACGTGGACGATGGTGGATACATAAGAGAGAGTCAAGCCGGAATAACCACCGATACCTCTGTGCCCTGTCCTGGGGCCGAGCCCACTGACAGGGTCCCACCTACCAGAGAGGCCCTCTCCTTGAGCCCTATCAGCCCCAGTTTACCTACCAGCGCTAGCTCGTCCAGCGTAGACGGAGCCACGAAGCCGACGCCGTTATCGGCCACTGTCATCGCCACTCGAGAGGACTCAAAGGCAAGTATTATCTCTACTCTCGTCGCGTGAGCATGCTTCTCTACGTTTCGGAGTGCCTCCTGGGCGATGCGAAAGAGGGCCAGCTCTGCATGAGCAAGTAGGCGCCTGGCGCTCCCCTCGATACGGAAGCTGGTATCCAGGCTAGTGCGACGGGACAGGTCCTCTGCCAGCCACTCGATGGCGGCGACCAGGCCCAGGTCATTTAAAATAGAGGGGCGCAGGTCACGGCTGAAGCGCCGCAGACTTTCAGCGGCGCTGGTAGCCAGTACAGCCATCTTCCGCAGTCGGCCTTGCAAGGCCTCCGGAATCTGAGGGGCGTCCGCGGCGGTCTCCAGTTCTCTGGAGAGAAGGACCAGCGCCTGAAGGGTGTCATCGTGCAGCTCCCGAGCGATGCGCTCACGTTCCTCTTCCTGGGCCTGAGTGACCTGCTGTACAAGGGAGCGGAGGCCCTTTTCCCGCGTCTCCTGCGCTGTGGCATCACGCAGCACCGCCTGAAAGGCCTCTTCGCCAGCGCCGTTGGGCAGGGTGGTAACCACTACCTCAGCTATAATCTCCCGTCCATCCGTCCGTTTTAGCGTCACCCGGGCTGGCCTTTTGACACCACCATTGCTCCCCACCAAGGGGTGTAGAGGATGTCCCTCGGCTGACAAGACAAACACCGACACATGTCGGCCCAGCAGGCTATCGGAGTCAGGTGCGCCAAAGAGGCTGGCCGCGGCGGCATTGGCAGCGGTGACCAGACCACGGCGGTCGAATACCAGGATGGCATCCCCGGCAGCTTCAAAAAGCGCGCGGAACTTGGCCTCGGAGGCGGCAAACCTGGCGCTGACAGCTTCGGCCCGACGCCGCATTCTTGCCTCTGCCTCTACGCGAGAGGCAAGCGTTACACCCACGACAACTACTATGACAATCCTGATTAGCTCAGCCAGCCACATGAGGTTGTCCCTATGCCAAAGCCATACACTGGGCAAGGTCAAGAGAACAACCCAACTGCTGGCAAGGAGTCCGCCTTCCCAGCTATATTTTATGGAGGCATAGGCTAACGGAAAGATGTACAGAATTACTGGTATATGGTGTAAAGCCCAGTACGGCTGTTCAGCGAAGTTCACCTCCGTCCCATAGTGGCCTGCGGTGATCAGTGCGATTCCACCCTGGACTATCCAGAAGTCGCGTTCTTGCAAGCGGCTTGGGAAGCGAAGAAGCGCCTCCCAGAGTCTCAGCGGCGCCTCTTGAAGCAGGAAGAACCCCAGAGACTTGAAAACAGGTGCCTTTACCAGGCTATCCTGGCTCATCGCCCAGGTCCTCCAGCCGAAGCCATCCCTGGCGCAGGCCGCGGATGACCGCCTCCGTCCGCGAGGCAACCCCAAGCTTGGTGAAGATATGGCTGAGATGGGCCTGCACTGTCCGGTCGCTCAGGGAAAGCTGAGAGGCAATCTCTTTGTTGCTTTTTCCTAGTGCAGCCAGGCGAAGCACCTCCTTCTCTCGCTCCGAGAGGCCCTCTCGTTGGATTACACCTTCCCGCTCCTTGGCTACGGCGCTAAAGCGTTGCAGCACCTTTCTGGCGATCCTGGGATGAAGGACCGACTCGCCAGCATATACCCGGCGCACAGCGTCCACAAGCTCAGCGCCCTTTACGGTCTTCAGAAGATAGCCTGCCGCTCCGGCCTCCAGCAGGGCGGTGACATAGGGGTCGTCATCGTAGGCGGTGAGGACCAGGACGGCGGTCGCTGGGCACTGCTCCTTGATTTGCCGCGTGGCTTCCACGCCGTTGAGCCGAGGCATGGCTATGTCCATGAGGACAACATGTGGATGGTGACGCGACGTCAGAGCAACTGCCTCGACCCCATCGGCGGCCTCTGCCACCACCTGCATTCCTGCCTGCTCAAGGAGCTGGCGGGTCATCTCCCTCATGAGTGTGTGGTCCTCCGCCAGCAAGACCCGGACCTGCTCACCCTCAGCAACCAAGCTCTCGCCCCCTGATGCGCTGGTCTTATTGTACATCCACCCTTCGCCTGGTGGAACGGCTGTTCCTGTATGACCGCTAGCCGCCGCTTTAAGCATTTTGGCCTAGCGCCGTACAGCTACAGTAGCAACTTGGCCTACCATTGCCAGCGCCAGAAGACCTATACCCACTAGAGTACCTGCGGATGATAAAGGGACGGCCCCAGAGGCATCATGAAGCTGTATGAATATTATGCCGGAGGTCGAGCAATGCAGGTGAGTCGCACAGCCGTTTTCGCCTTTGTATCCACGATGGCTTGGGTCGGGGCGGTGGCCTGCGGCGGAGGCGTGACAGCTCCGGCCGTGACCCCCACTGCCACCATTTCCCAGCCCCAGGTACAGGAGGTGATAGTCAAAGCCTCGGAATGGAAGTTTGAGCCAGCCATCATCCGTGTCAAGGCTGGGCAGCCTGTGAAGCTTGTGTTCCAGAACTGGGGCCAGGAGGACCACGACCTGGTCTTGAAGGGCATGGAAGGACAGGAAGGAGGAAAGCAGGAAAACGTAGCGGAGCTAGTGGGTTGGGTGAAACAGGAGGCAAAAGAGGGCCACATGGAGGATATGGATGCACACCACAAAGAGGGCGGCATGGATGACATGCATATAGATGCCGAAGCAGGGCACATGAGCATCATGATGGTCACTCCTATGCAGCCAGGCACCTACGCACTGGAGTGCAGCTACGAAGGCCACAGCGAGCAGGGCCAGAAGGCCACTCTCATCGTGGAACAGTAAGGGCTAGACCGGGCCTGTCCCTTCGGCTCTGCACGCAGGCAACGGCAAAGGCACAGCTAGCGGCGAAGAAGGATTCAGGTGAGGCCTATGGGAAAAGGCAAAGGGGTCACCAGGCGAGACTTCCTCAAGGCGGTGGCAGTGGCGGCTGCATTGATGAGCACGCCTGCTGCGCCCAGCCTCCTGGCACCGCTCTTCAAGCGGCCTAGCCCGGACGAGGTTGTCGCCTGGAGCCAAGATAACGCATCTGTCAAGTCCAACCCAGCGGCCTCGCTTCAGGCGCGCAAGACGCGGCAATGGGCCATGGTAGTGGACCTGCGAAAATGCGATGGCTGCGTCACCCTTGACGAGCCACCCCAGTGCACCCAGGGATGCATCCAGGAGCACTTCGTTCCCGAGGGCCAGAAGTGGATCGAGGTCTACAGGCGAGAGCTACCTGGGGGTGGGGCTACCTTTATGCCCACTCCCTGCTACCAGTGCGAGAACGCCCCCTGCGCCAACGTCTGTCCCGTGGGCGCGACTTACCACAACGAAGAGGGCATAGTTCTCATTGACCACAACCGCTGCATTGGCTGCCGCTTGTGCATGGCGGCGTGCCCGTACCAGAGGCGCTTCTTCAACTGGGGCACCCCCCATCTCCCACCCGAAGCCCGGTTCGCCTCCTATTCGCCAGAATATCCTGTGCCGGCCCGCAAGGGGACAGTAATCAAATGCATGTTCTGCGCCCACCGGACACGCGTGGGCAAGCTGCCCGCCTGCGTGGAGGCCTGCCCCATGAACGCCCTCTACTTCGGCGACCTGGAGGAGGACGTAGCCACCAACGGCGTCGAGGTAGTGCAGCTCTCCCGCTTTCTGGCCGAGAACAATGCCTTCCGCTACAAGGAGGAACTGGGCACCAGTCCACGGGTGTTGTACATCCCAGGACACGGCGAAGCCTTTGACCGCTCGGCGGTGGACAGTCGCCCCTTGAAGCCGGTCCGGTGGTGGAAATAGCCAGGGAGGGACCCAATGAGACCGCCTCGTGAGGACCTGACCGAACTGGAGAAAACGGCCATCAGGCCATTGCTGCATACTTCTCGCTGGTTTGTCCTGGCTATGCTGGTACTGCTGGGAGGCGTCGCCTGGGCGCTTTACGCCTATAGCGTGCAACTCAGGCAGGGACTTATGGTCACGGGTATGAGAGACGTGGTGCTGTGGGGCCTGTACATTGTCAACTTCGTCTTCTTCATCGGCATCAGCCACGCTGGGACCCTCATTTCCGCCATCCTGAGAGTAACGGGCGCAAGTTGGCGCACCCCTATAACACGGATGGCCGAGGTAATCACGGTAGTAGCCCTCGTGGTAGGTGCGCTATCCATAATCATTGACATGGGCCGGCCCGAAAGGTTGCTCAACCTCATCATCTATGGCCGTTACCAATCGCCCATATTGTGGGACGTTCTCGCCATAACCACCTACCTGACAGGCAGCATCATCTATCTCTACCTGCCCATGATCCCTGACATGGCGCTGCTGCGGGACAAGCTGCCATCCTCGGCCTGGCGGCGCATGCTATACACCCTTCTGGCAGTGGGCTGGAAAGGCACCCCGGCCCAGAGGCATCGCCTGGAGCGCGCCATTGCCATCATGGCCATCCTCATCATCCCCATCGCCGTATCCGTTCACACGGTAGTCTCCTGGATCTTCGGTATGACCGTGCGGCCAGGGTGGAACAGCACCATTTTCGGGCCCTACTTCGTGGTGGGCGCTATCTTCTCTGGCATAGCCTCCATCCTCATCGCCATGGTGGTCTTCCGCAGGACCTACCACCTGGAGGCCTACATCACCAAAAAGCACTTTGTCTATCTGGGCTATCTGCTTCTGACGCTGGGCATTATCTATATGTATTTCACCGCGGCCGAATACCTCACTGTTGCCTACAAGCTGGAGGAGTACGACAGGCAATTGCTGAAGCTCCTCTTTACCGGCAGCCAGGCCCCGTGGTTCTGGGCTTTTGGCATAGGCGGGACGCTCCTGCCTTGCCTTCTGGTGGCCCACCCCAGAACGCGCACCATCCCCGGTATCCTGGTGGCCGCCATCCTTGTCAACATCGGAATGTGGCTGAAACGCTTCGTTATCGTGGTGCCTACCCTGCAGGTCCCTCTCATGCCCTTCGACTTTGGGCGCTACCAGCCTACCTGGGTCGAGTGGTCAATCACCGCAGGGGCCTTTGCCGGGTTCGTCCTTATCTTCGCCCTGTTCTCCAAGCTGTTTCCCATCATATCGGTATGGGAGGTGGCAGAGCAGGAGGAGCGTGCCAGTCAGACCTCGGAGTTCAGGCCAGAACGAGTCCCGGACACGCCTGTGGCAGAGGAGGGCTTCGATGATTAAAGTCAGAAGTCTGCTGGTGTTCGTCAGCACTCTGGGGGCAGTATTGGCCCTCAGCCTTCAGGCCCTGCCGCCTGCCCTGGCCCATGGGATGCTAGAGGCGCCGACAGAAAAGCAGTTCACCATCGAGGTATCGCGCAACGGGTTCCGGGTACTGGATGGGCCTATACACCAGATGAAGGGAGAGACTCATCTGGCTATCAATCAGGGCGACCGGGTGACCATCACGTTTATTTACGCCGATGCCGACTACGAGAAGAATAACCCCCATCGCATTGCCATCAGCCGCATGAGAGTGGACTCGGGGATCCTGGACGCAGAAAACCCTCGCCGCACAATAAGCTTCATCGCTCGCCGGGATGGCGAGGCCCTCTTTCGGTGTGTGAAGCTGTGCGAAGGACACAAGCGGCTCCAGGATGGGAGGCTGATGGTACAGGCACTCGCTGGAGCTGTGGCCGCCGAGCCTACCACCCTGACTGTGGACATTCCCAGGGAGATGGTCCGCGGCAGACAAACAGCCCTGGCCGCTGTTCTTACCGACGCGGCTGGAAATCCGGTGCAGGACGTGCCAATCAGCTTCCTGGTGAAAAGCGACTTTTTTGTCCAAGACTGGATGGAGGTGGGTGAGGCAACGACCGATAGCAGTGGTGTAGCCGTTACCAGGTACACGCCCGCCCAGACGGATGATCTCCAATTAAAGGTGAGCTTCCCGGGGGACAGTGCTTACCAGGCCAGCGAAGTTACCTTCAACATCAGACTACTGGGAGCGCCACGCCTGTACAAACCGGATGTAGGCCTTGATATACCCAGGCTCGGGCCTAAAGGAGTAACCTTTGGAGGGGCTCCCGGTTTCCGCGTCCCGCCTGTGGCCGGCTTGGCGCTGAGTGTGCTAGTCCTGGTCATCTGGAGCACCTACCTCTATGTGGTTTCACAGGTCTACCGTATCTCTCGAGAGTCGTAGGTCCATTGTGCTCAAACTTGTTCCCTTATTCTCATGAAGGAGGTATTGAAAGATGGGTACATGGTCGGTCTTTGTTTGGAAAGGAGCAGAGGCTAGGCCCAAGGCCCGGAGCCTCGCTAGCAGCATTGTCCCGTTAATGGCCATGGGGATAGTTATCGCTCTGGCTGCGTTGCTCATCAGCATTGTCCTGACCAGCCCGGGTACTCATGCCAACCTGCTGCCATGACTGCCTTTAGAGCAGGCACGCCCACGCCACCATGCTGCTAGGGCAGGGAATCCATCCGAAGGTCGTCAGCGAAAGGCTGGGGCACAGCAACATCGGTATCACACTGGACATATACTCCCACGTGCTGCCCCACATGCAGGAGGAGGCGGCGCGGGCAGTGGACGCCTACATGAATGGGAATTGAGGGAATGCTTGAGGGATGGAGGCGGCGATGTGGGACAGAGGGCAGGCCAGGAAGGGCGATGCGATGGGAGAGAAGATGGCAGGAGCGGCAGGATTCGAACCCGCGACCTGCGGTTTTGGAGACCGCTGCTCTACCAGACTGAGCTACGCTCCTACCGGCTGCATTGTAGTACGCCCAGGCGGGAGGGTCAACCCCGCAGGGCCTGCAAGGCGGGCACAAGGTGGTCTATAAGCCGAGTTCTGTGCCTGGTCGCGCGAGCAGCCAGGCGACGACCATCTATCTAGCCCTGACGTTGCCGCCAGGGTCAAGCGGCCAACCCGGGGACAGGCCGGGCACCTTTTCATCCCCCTATTAGGCCTTGCTCCGGATGGGGTTTACCCTGCCTCCGATGTCACCACCAGAGCGGTGAGCTCTTACCTCGCCTTTTCACCCTTACCCCGGCATGCCAGGGCGGTATGCTTTCTGTGGCACTTTCCGTCGGGTCACCCCGCCCCGCCGTTAGCGGGCATCCTGCCCGGTGGAGCTCGGACTTTCCTCTCTCCTCCACCCTCCCGGCCCAAGGCAGGGCCAGTGGAGGACAGCGGTCGCCCGACCACCTTGTACCAATGTACATTTTAGCACTTCTGGCCCGTTATGCGGAGCCGTGACCATGCTGGCCCTCCAGCAAGGGCCAGGGTTCATACTATCACCTCGACCCGGTCGTCCCTGACGTTGATTCGGACGATGTGCTCCATGAGGAAGGCCTGTCGAGTAGCCATGTCCAGCGAGTCCCACTGTGCCAGCACGGTGTCCACGTCCGCGGCCTGCCCAGCGCTGGCGGCCGCGCGCCGGGCCGCGTCCAGCTCCTGAAGGTACTCGCCCAGCGCCCTGACAGTTATCTCGCCCCTGGCCGCCCGCTTCAGGGCCTGGAGGAAGCGGCGCTCGGCATTCCTCACCCTCGCTTCACGCATAGCCTGCGCCTCGGCCCGCCTGGAGTGGGCGGCCCCATCGCCATTGGACGGCTGTACGGCCCTGGCCTGAAGGGCATACCTTAGCTGTGACAGCACCGTGCCTTCCAGCAGCGGCGCACGCCAGGTGTGGTAGGAGCATACGCTACGGTTGTTCCTGGACTGGCACTGGTAGTAGCGGTACACCCCGCGCGCACGGCGGCCATCCTTGCGGCGCCAGGTCTGACGCCGGGTGACCCCCATCATCTTGTTGCCGCAGTAGGAGCAGTACACAAGGCCAGACAGCAGGAACGGCTCCACGCTGGCAATGCGCCCCACAGGGCGCCGCTCCCTGGTGGCATCCTGGGCAGACCGGAAGACCGCCGGCGGGATGATGGGCTGGTGGCTCTTGGGCAACAGCAGGCCAAAGCGGGTGTAAGTGCCCATGTAGGCCGGGTTGCGCAGTATGTCCCGAATGGTGACCACGTTCCACTGGCCGCCGCGCCGCGTGGGGATGCCCCGCTCGTTGAGGTGCTGGGCTATGAGCCGCAGCCCCATGCCGTCCCTGGTGTAGAGCCGGAAGATAAGCTCCACCACGACGGCCTCTTCCTTCACCACCTCCAGGGAGCCATCCGGGGCGATCCGGTAGCCATAAGGGGGCTTCCCCAGGCCACGGCCTTCCATGGCGCGGGCGCGCATGGACTCCCTTATGCGCTCGCTACGCGCCCGGGAGACGCCCTTGATGCCCAGGGTATGGAGGGCGTTCTGGAGCGGGTCGGGCAGGTCGTCGTCCATGCAGACAACCCTGGCGCCCATGCCTTCCAGCTCCACCATGGCCCTGGCCACGGCCTCGACGTCCTCCCCCAGGTGGGGGGCGTCCGGGACCACCACCAGGAACTGGCCCCGCGAGCTACGCATGTACTCCACCATGCGCCGGTAGGCCGAGGCCCCTTCGGCCTGGCCTCCAGGCGAGTCGAAGAAGGTCTCCACTGGCTGGTGCTGGTGGAGCTTGCAGTACTCAAGAAAGGCCCCCTTCATGTCCTGAAGGGAGCCTTCGTCTCCGTCCCTGTTCCGGAAGTAGCCAATAGCGCGCATGGAAGCGCCTCAGACCACGTACAGTATGCGCCGGCAACTGTTGCACTGGACAATGACCTGGCCACTCCTGGCGCGCCGAAGGTCTGTCTCGGGCAGGGTGATCCGGCACCCCTGGCAGAGATTGCGCTCGACCCTGGCGACCGCATGGCCGCCCCGGCTTTTCAGCAGCGACTCGTACAGAGCAAGCACCTGGGCCGGCACCTGGGGCGTAAGCGCGCTCCGCTCGCGTCTGAGGACTGCCACCTCGGCATCGAGCCTTTCGGCCTGGCCCTGCAACTCCATGCGCAGGGCGCTACGCTCACTCTCCAGCCCCGAGGCCAGCTCACGCGCTTGCTCCCGCGCCGCCTGGGCCTCCTCCGCCTGGACCATGGCTTCCAGGAGCTTCTCCTCCTGCTCCCCCAACTGGCGCTGAAGCATAGCACGCTCCTCGTCCAGCGCGGCCAGTTCCCTGGGGTTGGTGACGCTGCCTCCGTAAAGCTTCTGCTCCACGCCCTCGATTTTCTCCCGTAGCTGCTGGATGGCAAGCTCCAGGTCCCGGCGGTGTCCCACGCGCTCGCTCAGGCGGGCCTCAGCAAGCTGGAGACGCTGCCGCGCTGCGGCCAGCGCCGAATCGTCCGCCAACCTGGCCCGCACCTCGGCCAGCGCCTTCTCGCGGGCCTGGATCTTCCAGTCCAGCTCCTGAAGGTCGTACAGCCGCTTGATGGGGTAGGCAGGAGGCATGTCGGGAGACAACCTTTGTTTAGATTATCGCGAAGGGCCAGGGAGTCTTATTGTAAACTACAGAGTGCCCCAAAGCATAGCACAAAACCGACCAGGGCGCGGCGCCGCTGCTTGCAACAGTGCCTGCGTCGGACAACTGCAACGGGCGCCAGCCCCGGGTGAGGCTGGCTTCCCACGAGGGTGGAATGCGCATCGCGTCTCCTCGCCCGCCAGCGGAGGGACAGTGTTTGAAGTGACTTATCACCGGTGGATGGTACAACTCTGTTAAGGCAGCGCACTTTGGTGTAAGATTGGCCTGAGACAACAATTCGTATATCCGGTCGTAGAGAGAGGCGCCGTTCCTCTGGTCCAGCTCCAGTTGTCAGTTGCTGGAAAGCGGCCCGAACGGCCCCTCAAAAGAGGCCTTGAGTATGAGAAGCGAGTCCATTGTATCCAGACGGCCAAAGACCAAGATAGTCTGCACACTGGGTCCGGCCACCGAGTCAGAGGAAAAAATCGAGTCCCTGGTGAAAGCCGGGATGAGCATCGCCCGGCTGAACCTCTCCCACGGCACGCTGGACCAGCATGCTCTGGCGGTGCAGCGAGTGCGGGAGGTCTCCAGCAGGCTGAACATCCCCGTAGGGGTCATGGTGGATGTGCCAGGCTCCAAGTACAGGACAGGCCCCCTCAGCGATGGCGCGGTGGAACTCAAGCGCGGGGACAGGCTGGTGCTCACCAGCAGGGATGTCGTGGGCAGCCAGCACCTCATGGGGGTGGCGCCACCAGGCATACACCGCGACGCCAGCGTCGGCAGGCCGGTGCTGCTGGACGATGGGCTGATCGAGCTGGTGGTCAAGGAAGTGCGCGGGCTGGATGTGGAGTGCGAGGTGGTCGTCGGAGGCAGAGTGACAGAGCGCAGGGGCGTGACCATTCCGGGCCGCGCTCCCTCCCAGGAGTTCCCCGACGAGCAGACCAGGCGCGCCCTCAGGTTCGCCGCCGAGCAGAAGGCGGACTTCGTGGCCCTTTCCATGGTCACGCGCGACCGCCATATCAGCCTCGCCAGGGACATCCTCAGGGGGTATGGGCTGGAGGAGCCTTACATTATCTCCAAGATCGAGCGCGGCGAGGGCCTGGACAACTTCGACAGCATCCTGGCCGCCAGCGACTCCATTATGGTGGCGCGTGGGGACATGGGTGTGGAGGTGCCCCTGGAGCGAGTGCCCATCATCCAGAAGGACCTCATCGCCCGGTGCAACCATGTGGGCAAGCCGGTCATAACCGCTACCCAGATGCTGGAGTCCATGGTCAAGTCCCGCGTGCCCACCCGCGCCGAGGTGACGGACGTCGCCAACGCCGTCTTCGACGGCACCGACGCCATCATGCTCTCGGGCGAGACCTCCGTCGGGCAGTACCCGGTGGAGGCCGTCAGGATGATGGCCCAGGTGGCCAAGGAGGCCGAGGCGGTGCTGCCCTACGAGACCCTGCTCATCGAGAAGCGCCGGCAACTGGAGTCCTGGACCGAGGACGCCATCAGCTACGATGCCTGCCAGACGGCCTACCAGCTCAAGGCGAGCCTCATCGTGGCCTTCACCGAGTCGGGCGGGACGGCCGGCCGGGTGTCCAAGTACCGGCCCATGCCGCCCATCCTGGCGCTGACTCCCTGGGAGCAGACGCAGCGACGGCTCACCCTGCGCTGGGGCGTGACGCCGGTCATCGTCAAAGACCTGCACAGCGTGGACGATTTCTTTGCCCGTGGCGAGGAGAAGGCGGTGGAGGTGGCGGGCGCGGAAACGGGCGACCTGGTGGTCCTGGTGGCGGGCGTGCCCATCGGCGTGCCCGGGGGCACCAACCTGCTGCGGGTGCTCACTATCTCGCGTTTCCGGCATGAGTAGAAGGCCGTAGCCCGAACGTGGCCTGAAGACTGGTCGGCCAGGCTTGGAAAATCTCTCCAGGCTGCGGTAGAAAAAGGGCCAAGGAGAAGCCGACATGCTGAAGCTGCACAACACGCTGACCAGACGGATAGAAACAGTGGAACCCATCAGCACTGGCACAGTGAAGATGTACACCTGCGGCCCCACGGTCTACCGCGACGCCCACATAGGCAACCTGCGCTCCTACCTCATGGCCGACTGGATACGGCGCACCCTGGAGGCCCACGGCCTCCGGGTGGTCCACATCAAGAACATAACCGACGTGGGCCACATGCGCCAGGAGGTGCTGGAGCAGGGCGAGGACAAGGTAATCGCAGCCGCCATCGCCGAGGGCAAGACGCCAGCCGAGATAGCCCGGTTCTACACCGAGAGGTTCCTCAGGGACGAGGCAAAGCTGAATATCCTCAGGGCGACCTACCTCCCCAGGGCCACCGACCACATAGCAGAGATGATCCAGATCATCCAGCGGCTCCTGGAGAAGGGCCACGCTTACGAGGTCAACGGCAACGTTTACTTCTCGGTAGCCAGCATACCGGACTACGGCAAGCTGTCCGGCAATATCCAGGAGGCCGAGCTGCTGGAGGCCGTGCGCGTGGAAGCGGACCCGCTGAAGCGCGACCCCCGGGACTTTACCCTCTGGAAGGCAGCCGAACCAGGCAGGGAGCTGAAGTGGCCAAGCCCCTGGGGCGAAGGCTTCCCCGGCTGGCACATCGAGTGCTCCGCCATGTCCCTCAAGTACCTGGGCCAGCAGTTCGACATTCACACGGGCGGAGTGGACAACATCTTCCCCCACCACGAGGACGAGATCGCCCAGAGCGAGAGCTTCACGGGCCGGCCTGTGGTCAGCATGTGGGTGCACGGCCAGCACCTGCTGGCCGACGGCGTCAAGATGGCCAAGTCCATGGGCAACTCCTTCGTCCTGGCCGACCTGGAAAGCCAGGGCATTGACCCGCTGGCCTTCCGCTACCTCTGCCTGACGGCGCGCTACAGGACCAGGCTGGACTTCACCTTCACGGCGCTGAAGGCTGCCCAGCGCGCCCTCCTGAGGTTTCAGGACCGGGTATGGGAGTGGTCCCTGCTGCCCCCGCTGGCCCACGAGGCCACGGAGGTGGTGGAGGAGTGGAAAGCCCGCTTCCTCCAGCGCGTGGACAAGGACCTGGACATGCCCGGAGCGGTGGCCCTCACCTGGGAGCTGGCCCGCGCCGACCTTCCGGGCCAGGTGAAGCTCCAGGTCATCAGGGAGTTCGACAGGGTGCTGGGGCTGGCGCTGGACCGCGTCATCCAGGAGTACCGCGTGCCCGACGACGTGCTGCGCCTGGTGGCAGAGCGGGCACGGCTACGCCAGCAGCGCAGGTTCCGCGCAGCCGACCAGGTCCGGCAGGAGCTGGACGCCCGCGGGTACGTGCTGCGGGATACTCCCTCGGGGACACGCGTGCGGCCCAAGACGGCCTGGGAGAAGCGCCAGGAGGCGTGGCAGACCATCTCCTCCTCGGCGGAGGTGGCGTCCCTGGTGGATGACCCCGACGCCGCCGACGTCACCGTGGGCATTACAGCCGCCAGCTACAAGGACGACGTGCAGCGCTGCATCAGCAGCGCCCTCAGGCACGCAGGCCAGCGTCATATCGAGGTGGTAGTGGTGGACAACAACTCCAGCGACGGCACAGGCCAGTGGCTGGAGCACGCGGCAGCGCAGGACCCCAGGGTGCGCGTCATCCACACCGACCATGCCCTGGGTGAGGCATCCGCCCGGAACGTGGTGTTGAAGCAGAGCCGTGGCCGGACCATTATCCTCCTGGATACCAGCGTGGAGGTGACCGGGGACATCTACGGGCCCATTGACCTCTGGCTGGAGGATGACACCGTCGGCGTCGTCGGCCCCTTCGGCCTGCGGACCGAGGACCTCCACCACTTCCATGACGGCGAAGGCGTGGCCGGCGAGGTGGACGCCATGCAGGCGTACTGCTTCGCCTTCCGCCGCGCCCGACTGAAGGATGTCGGCATGATGCGGGAGAGCTTCCGCTTCTACCGCAACCTGGACCTGGACTACAGCTTCCACTTCAAGGGCAAGGGCTACAGGATCGTCGCGCTGCCGGACCTGCCCGTGCAGCGCCACACCCACCGTGTCTGGAGCCAGCTCGCCGAGGGCCAGCGGGAAGCCCTCAGCCGCAAGAACTACCGCAGGTTCCTGGACAAGTGGGGCGACCGCTTCGACCTGCTGGTCAGCGCCAGGTCCGATGGCCAGCCCCAGGGCAGGCCGCTGGCCCACTCCCACCATCCCAGGGGCCACCGGAAAGGGTAGGGTGGCTGGCGTAGCTATCAGCATTCAGCTTGCCCCGCTCATCCCCGGGGGGAGGACTCACTGGGGTATGAATTTTCCTGCTGCCAGTCTGTATTACCCGGCGGAAGGCCACGTCTGTTCCGCAAGGCGGGACCTCTG
>FWPU01000182.1_pt1 | contig 54094 bp, 56 predicted proteins | sample 2228361 | NCBI WGS metagenome assembly FWPU01 (sample SAMEA103939777, study PRJEB20133) | metagenome | reverse complement strand
ACGGTCGATCCCGACGATCCGGCGCACTTTCGCTTCGAGCCGATGCTCCCGGGGCCGCCCGACGCACCGAGATAGCGCTGGACGCGCCGGCGGAACTCGATCATGGGTTTTGGAGGGCCGGCAGAGGGGCTCGACCCCGCAGAGCCGCGGACCGCGGCGAGCCGGCGCGCTCGCCGCGTCGTTCAGCGCACGCGCAGCGTCGCCAGGTAAGCGACGATGTCCTCGATTTCCTGCGCGGTCAGGATGGGTTTGCCCGGGTCTTCCTTGGCTGTCGCCAGGCGCGTGTCGGCGCGATGGAAGCTCGGCATCGCGACCTTGGGCGTGACCTGCGCGTAGTCGACGACCGACAGCCGCAGTTGCGCCGGCGTCAGGCGGGCGCCGACCCCGTCGAGCGCCGGGCCGCGGTCGCCGCCGCCGGGCAGGTCCTTGATCGCGTGGCATTGCAGGCAGTTCGCCGCCTGGCGCCCGGCGATCAGCGCGCGTCCGCGTGCCGCGTTGCCCGGCGTGTTGGTGAGCGCCTTCGGTATGCCGTCGCCTTCGACGCGGTAGTCGACCACCTGTGCGTGTGCGGCGCCGGCCAACGCCAGCGCCAGAGCGATCCCCAGCGCGCGTGTCATCGTGTTTCGGGTCGGCGACCCGCCTCCTTTCGCGAGCTTGCGTGGCAGTGGGCGCTTCTTGCAGGACACTGTGCCCGAGCCGCGGCAGCGCGTATTGGGCTAACTCAAGGTCCGCGTCCGGCCGGACGGCGCGCCGTCACCCGACCGCGGGAGGAGAATCGAACCGCGCACCGTGTTACCGCGAAAGCGCGGCTGCGCAGGCCGCCACAGGTCGGCGACCGCTGAACTCGCGACCGCCGCGAGAGTCCGACGGTTTCGGCGCTTCGCGCGACGCATGGCGGCGCAGCGGGCTGCGATCGGGCTTGTGGGAGTGGCAGCGATGAAGAGGGCAGCGCTATACAGCCGTTCGCGCGGCGCACGGGAGGCGGCACCCCCGGCCGACGCGACGCCCGCGCAGTCCGCCCCGCCACCGCGTCCTTCGCTGCTGCGCCGCCTCGCGGCGCGCGGAAACCTGCTGCTGCCGCTTGCGATCGGCGGGCTCGCCGTCGCGCTCGTCTTCACCGCGACCTCGTCGTTCAAGCCCGCGCCGCGCCAGATCACGCAGCGCGACATCGACCGCGCGGTGCTGCACACGCTGAACACCAAGCCGCTGCCCTCGGCCGCCGCCAAGGCCTACGAAGCCGTGCGCCGCTCGGTGGTGCTCGTGCGCGGGGTCATGCCGGGCGAAGACGGGAAAGACCCGAGCGACGACGCGGTCGGCACCGGTGTGGTCATCGTCGAGTCGGGGATCATCCTGACCAACCTGCACGTCGTGCTGCAGGCCAAGGAACTGCGCGTGGTCTTTGCCGACGGCTCGGAGTCCGAGGCGACCGTCGTCGGGCTGCGCCCCGAGCACGATCTCGCGGTGCTGCGCGCACGCATCGTTCCGGACGATCTGCAGCCCGCCACACTGGGCTCCACGCAGGGACTGGCGCCCGGCGATCAGGTGATCGCCGTCGGTTTTCCTTTCGGCATCGGTCCGTCGGTGTCGGCCGGTGTCATCTCGGGTCTGAAGCGCGAATTCCGCTCGCCCCACGGCAAGCGCGTGCTGACGAACCTGATCCAGTTCGACGCCGCGGCCAACCCGGGCAACTCGGGCGGTCCGCTGGTCACGATGAGCGGCGAAGTGGTCGGCATCGTCACCGCGATCCTCAATCCGTCCGAGGCCCGCACCTTCATCGGCATCGGCTTTGCGGTGCCGATCGAAAACGCCGCCGCGGGCGTGGGCCTGCATCCGTTCTGACCGCGCATTCGACCCACCGACCGGCCGCCACGATGAACGACACGACACCGAGCAAGCACCACGTCGCTTCGACGATGGAGCGAATCCTGTACGAAGTGAAGAAGGTCGTCGTCGGCCAGGATCACTTCCTCGAATGCGTGCTGGTGGCCACGCTCGCGCAGGGGCACCTGCTGGTCGAGGGCGTTCCGGGACTCGCCAAGACGCTGACGGTCAAGACGCTCGCGCAGACGATCCGCGGCACCTTCCGCCGCATCCAGTTCACGCCGGACTTGGTGCCCGCGGACCTGGTCGGCACGCGCATCTACAACCAGAAGACCGGCGACTTCGCGACCTCGCTCGGGCCCGTATTCACCAACCTGCTGCTCGCCGACGAGATCAACCGCGCGCCGGCCAAGGTGCAGAGCGCGCTGCTCGAGGTGATGCAGGAGCGGCAGGTCACGATCGCCGGCGAAACGCACCGCGTGCCCGAACCTTTCGTCGTGATGGCCACGCAGAACCCGATCGAGACCGAAGGCACCTATCCGCTGCCCGAGGCGCAGGTCGACCGCTTCATGATGAAGGTGCTGGTCGACTATCCGAGCGAAGACGAAGAGCGCGTGATCGTCGAGCGCGTGACCGGCGCGGCGGCCGCGGTCGCGGCGGTGGCGACGACCGATCAGCTCGCAGCGCTGCAGCGCGAGTGCCGCACCGGCTACGTCGATCCGGCGCTGGTCGACTACGCGGTGCGGCTGGTCAGCGCGACCCGCGCGCCGCACAAGTTCGGGCTGGCGGACCTGGCGCGTTACATCACCTTCGGCGCGAGCCCGCGCGCGACGATCCACCTGATCGAGGCCGCGCGCGCGCTCGCGCTGCTTCGCGGGCGCGACTACGCCCTGCCGGAGGACGTCGTCGACCTCGCCGCCGACGTGCTGCGCCACCGGCTCGTGCTGTCGTACGAGGCGCTCGCCGACGGCCAGACGGCCGATGCGCTGATCGCGCAGATCATGCGCAAGGTGCCGGTGCCGGACAAACCGCTGCAAACGCATGCCGGCTATGCCCGCCCCCTCCAGTAGTCCCGAACAGATCCTGCGCCGGCTCGAGTGGACCGTGCTGCGGCGGCTCGACGGGCTGCTGCAGGGCGACTACCGCACGCTGTTCCGCGGCTTCGGCATGGACCTGGCCGATCTGCGCGAATACCAGTACCACGACGACGTGCGCCACATCGACTGGAACGTCACCGCGCGGCTGCAGACGCCGTACGTGCGCGAGTACCGCGAGGATCGCGAAGTGGCCGCGTGGTTCCTGCTCGACCTGTCGGGCTCGGTCGACTTCGGCTCGGGCGCGACCAAGAAGCAGGCGGTCGCCGCCGACTTCGTCGCGCTGCTGGCGCGCGTGCTCACACGGCGCGGCAACCGCGTCGGCGCGCTGTTCTACGGCACCGGCGTCGAGGCGGTCGTTCCGCCGGGCAGCGGCCGGCGCCACGTGCTGCAGCTTCTGCACCGGATGCAGGCGCGGCCCGCGGCGCGCGGGGCCTCGCAGACCGATCTCGCCGAGCTGTTCGCGGCGGCGCTGAACCTCGTGCGCCGCCGCTCCTTGGTTTTCGTCGTGTCGGACTTCCTCAGCTTGCCCGGCTGGGAGCAGCCGCTCGCGCGGCTCGCGCAGCGGCACGAGGTCATCGCGATCCGCCTGTACGACGCGCTCGAGATGGCGCTGCCCGACCTCGGCCTGGTGCTGCTGCAGGACGCCGAGACCGGCGAGCAGATCGCCGTCGACACGCACGATGCGGCGTTTCGCCGCCGTTTCGCGGCGGCCGCGCGCGAGCGCGAGACGCGCCTGCGCGAGGCCTTCGCCGCTGCGGGAGTGGACGCGCTGGAGCTGGCCACCGACGGCGATCTCCTCGACGCGTTGCTGCGCTTTGCCGACCTGCGCAAGCGCAGCGGCCGGGGCGGCGCGGCCGCGCGCAGCCGGCTCGCCGCGCATCTGGAAAGCCGGCCGGTTCCGGTCAACGGCCGTGCGGCGGGAGCGGCGCGGTGAACTTCCTGTGGCCCGAACTGCTGTGGCTGCTGGCGGCGCTGCCGCTGCTGGTGGGTGCCTACGTGCTGTTGCTGCGCAGAAAGAAGCTCGCGATCCGCTACGCGAGCCTCGCGATCGTCAAGGATGCGCTGTCGGCCGGCAGCCGCTGGCGCCGGCACGTGCCGCCGCTGCTCTTTCTCGCCGCGCTCGCGCTGCTCGTCGCGGCGACCGCGCGACCGACCGCGGTCGTGACGCTGCCGACGCAGCAGCAAACGATCATCCTCGCGATGGACGTCTCGGGCAGCATGCGCGCGAAGGACGTCGAGCCGAACCGGTTGGTCGCCTCGCAGAACGCCGCGCGCGCCTTCATCGCCGGCGCGCCGCGCCATACGCGAATCGGCATCGTGACCTTTGCCGGCACGGCCTCGCTGGTGCAGGCGCCGACGCTGAACCGCGAGGACCTGCTCGCCGCGATCGACCGCTTCCAGCTTCAGCGCGCCACCGCCACCGGCAGCGGCATCATCGTTTCGCTGGCGACGCTTTTCCCCGACGGCGGCTTCGACGTGACCGAGGCGATCTACGGCCGCGAGTTCCAGCGCGGCGCCCCGCTCGACGCCGAACCGAAGAAGGAAAAACCCGAGTTCAAGCCGGTGCCGCCGGGTTCCAACGACACGATGGCCATCATCCTGCTGTCCGACGGCCAGCGCACGACGGGGCCCGATCCGATCGAGGCCGCGCGGCGCGCCGCCGAGCGCGGCGTACGCATCTACACGGTCGGCATCGGCACGGTCGAAGGCGCGGTGGTCGGCTTCGAAGGCTGGTCGTTCCGCGCGCGGCTCGACGAGGAGACGCTCAAGGCGATCGCAAGCATCACGCGCGCCGAGTACTTCCACGCCGGCAACGCCGCCACGCTGAGCAAGGTCTTTCGGACCCTCAACTCGAAGATCGTGCTGCAGAAAAAAGAGACCGAGGTGACGGCTTTGTTCGCCGCCGCGGCCGCGTTGCTCGCGCTCGCCGCCGGTGCGCTTTCGATGCTGTGGTTCAACCGGATCCTGTGACCGGTCGCGCCGCCGCAAGCTCGCCGAGCAGGCGGTCCTTGTCCTGCCACATCGCGTCGATCCAGCGCTGCATGTGTGCGCGCAGCCGCGGGCTCGCCTGTGCGGCGGCGTCCAGCAGCTCCGGTGGAATCGGCCGCAACTGCGCGCGCACGACGACTTCGCGCACGCGGCCGCACAACAGATCCCAGAAGCTGGGCGTTCCGCCTGGATAGAAGATCGTCACGTCGAGCAGCGCGTCGAAGCGGCTGCCCATCGTGGCGAGCGCGATCGCCAGCCCGCCCGACTTCGGTTTCAGCAGGTGGCGGTAGGGCGAGCGCTGCAGCGCGTGCTTGGCGGGCGTGAAGCGCGTGCCTTCGGCGAAGCTGATCACCGAGGTCGGAATCAGACTGAAGCGCTCGCACGCGCGGCGCGTCGCTTCGAGGTCGGTCTGCTCCGACGCGCCGCCGCGCCCGCGCTTGAGGAACGGAAAGTCGAGCGCCCACCACGCCAGCCCGATCACCGGCACCCAGATCAGCTCCTGCTTCAGGAAGAACTTCAGCAGCGGAATGCGGCCGTTGAACACCTTCTGCAGCACCGGGATGTCGACCCAGCTCGCGTGATTGCTCGACACCAGGTACCAGCCGCGCGGGCGCAGCCCCTCGGGGAGCTGCACGTCCCAGCGCGTGTCCGCAACGGCGCCCATCCACGCGTTGTTCACGCGGATCCACGCCCCGGCGATCGCATTCAAGGCGCGGTCGGCGACACGCCGCACGGCGGCCGCCGGGACGACGAGCTTGGCGAGCGCAAACGGCACCATGGCCGTGGTCAGCACGAGCGTGTTCAACACGAGCGCCGCCCCGGCGGCACATCCTTTCGCGGTCGCGACGATCCGTTCCAACATGGGCGCGGAGTATCCGGCAACGCGCGGCGGCCCGCTTTGCGGTTTGCCAAGAAAGCGGCGATCGAGTGGCAGTGAAGAACTTCCCCCTTGGAAAAGGGAGGGGAGGGGGAGATCCGCTTCGACACGCACCGAAGGTGCGTCCGTCCCCGTCCCCCCTTTCGTAAAGGGGGGTCGAGGCGTCAAACGCCGGTGGCTTCGGCCATCAGCCCACGCCAGCGACGGTAGCGATCGCGCAGCGCGGCATCGTCGCGCGGCTCGAACACTTCTTCGCGCGCGCCGGCGCTCCACTGGGCGGGTCGGCCCCCGGCAAGATACGCGATTCCGCGCGCGCTCGCTTCCGGGTCGTCGCGCCGATGCACCGGCACACCGTTGAGCGACGCGAGTTTGCGGCACAACCCGTCGAGCCGCGAGACGCCGCCGCTGGCGCGGATGCGCTGCACCGGCGGCACGTACGCAGCCATGTGATCGATGTTCGCCTGCAGGAGAAAGGCGATGCTCTCGACCAGCGCGACCGCTTTCTGCCAGGGTTCGTCGTCGTCGCCGACGAAGCGCGAGTCGAACGCCGCGCGCCAGAACGGCCCGCCGAGCCCCGCGATGCCGTTCAAGAACACCAGCGACGGCGCGGGTCGCTCGAGCCATTCGGGCAGGCGCGCCGGCAGATCGTCGATGCCCAGTTCGTTCGCGAGCCACTCGAGCCCCGCACCCGCGCCGTTGACGTTGCCTTCGATCGTGTAGACGGTCGTCGCGCCGTCGGCGAGCGCGATCCCGATGAGCTGCCGCGGCACGTGGCCCGGCGCGCGCGGCACCGCGCGCTGCACGAAGGCGCTGGTGCCGATGTTGACGTACGCGGACTCTGCTTCCGGCCAGCCGAAGGCGAATACCGCGGCCGACTGGTCGCCGTTGACCGCCGCGAGCGGCACCTCGACGCCGCTCGAGACGAGCGTGCCCCAGCGATCGCAGGTCTGCGCGCTGCGCGGAAGGAACCCGGCGGGCAGGCCGAAGAGCCGCAGCAGCTCGTCGTCCCAGTCGCGCGCCTGCAGGTTCCACAGTTGAGTGCGCGCGGCGCACTGCGGGTCGGCGGCGAACGTGCGCTCCTTCGTCAGGCGGTACACGAGAAAACTCGCCATCGGCCCCCACGCGAGCGTGCCGGCATCGCGCGCCGCGCGCACCGCCGGCAGATGGTCGAGCGCCCAGCGCAGCTTGCTCGCGCCATAGTGCGGCGACAGATAAAGCCCCGTCCTGCGATGCACCGCGTCGCCGTGCGCGGCGAGCGCGTCGATCCAGGCGTGCATGCGCCGGTCCTGCCAACTGAAGACCGGCGACAGCGCGGCGCCGCTCGCGCGGTCCCAGCACACCGCGCTCGAACGCTGGCTCGACAACCCGGCCGCGACGATGTCGCGCGCGTGCGGCCCGAGTGCGGCGATTGCCTGCGCGATCGCGTCGTGGATCGACGCAACGATCTCGTCGCCGTCCTGCTCGGCCCAGTCCGGCTGCGGGCGAGCGAGCGCGACCTCCCGTTCACCGCGCGCGACGATCCGCCCGCGCCGGTCGAGCACGAGCGCGCGGCTGGCGTGCGTGCCCTGGTCGATTGCGAGGATCAGCGGTTCGGCGGACATGAGGTTCGCGCAGGGCGCGGCGCGGGATGGGGCGTCATGCGGCGACGATAGCGCGCGGCCTCGCTCTTTGGCACGGTGTCGGACCCGGGCCTGGCTCGTCGAGCGGGGTGCTGAGAAATCCCCCCGCCCCCGTTGGCCAAAGGGGGGTGAGTTTGTGGCCCCCATTGCCGAAGTGAGTGAGTTCGTGACCCCGTTCGCAAAGGGGGCCGCGCGCGCAGCGCGCTGCGGCACTTAGGGCCGTAGCAACTGGTTCAGTTGATCGAGCAACGGACGCTGCCCCGGCTGGATCTTCGCGCGCGCTTGGTCAAGCGCGAACCAGGCCGCGCGATCGACTTCCGGAAACTCGCGCAACTGCCCCGACTTCGGCGGCCATTCCATCGAGAACGTGTTGCTGCGAAGCTGCGCCGGATCGAAGTCCGCGCGCACCGCCCACGCGTGCACGACCTTTCCGCTCGGCAACCGAACCGGCTGCAGTTCGATGAACTCGCCGTCGATCGCGGTGCCGGTTTCCTCGGCAAATTCGCGCCGCGCGGCGGCGAGCGGTTCCTCGTCGCCTTCGAACTCGCCTTTCGGAATCGACCAGGCGCCGTCGTCCTTGCGCGCCCAGAACGGGCCGCCCGGATGAACGAGCAGAACCTCGAGCGCGCCGCGCGACTCGCGGAACAGCAGCAGGCCGGCGCTTTGCTTCGGCATGGACCGATCGACCGACATCGCGGAACGCTGCACGGGCTCGCGACGACGCGCGCCGCTCACCCCTGCCACACCGCGTAGCCCTTCTCCTGCAGCTCGTCGGCCAGATCCATCTCCATCTGCCGCGCCGCTTCGTAGGGCATCGGGTTGAAGCACGCGTACAGCTCGGGCAGCAACCGCAGACCGTACCGGCGCACGTAGCGGTTGCTCTTGTAACCCGCCTTGTGATTGGCGAAGCGCTCCTCCACCGCGAGCCCCGTCATGCCCACGTACACGCACGGCATGCCGTCGACGTAGTTCGGATTGCGCGCACGGAAGCGCGGATCGCGCAGCACCGCGCGGTCGAGCTCGACGACGTAGACGTGGTAAGCGAGGCGGGGCGCGCGATCGTCCGCGTTCATGCGAACTCCCTCGTCCGATGCGTGCGACTGCTTTCGCTCACGGCCTCCGGTGCGCCGGGCGCAGCAGACCGTTCTGCGGCCGCGACGCCGAAGTGCGCATCGACAATCAACCCGACGCTCGAGTGGGCGCGTCTGCACGCGCCACACGGGCTCGGGCACACTGCGTCCGCGGCCTCTCGATCGGCGGCGTGTCGATCGCAGTCGGCCGGTCCGGCGTGCCGTTCGAAGTTCCGCCCCCCCGTCACGTCCCGCCCACGTACGGATTGCTGCGCCGTTCGCGGCCGAAGGTGCTTTCGGGGCCGTGGCCGGGGATGAAGACGGTGTCGTCGCCCATCGGCCACAGCCGCTGCGTGATGCTGGCGATCAGCGTGTCGTAATCGCCGCCCGGAAAATCCGTGCGGCCGATGCTGCCGGCGAACAGCACGTCGCCGACGAACGCGCGCCGGGTTTCGGGATCGTGAAACACCACGTGCCCCGGCGTGTGGCCGGGCGTGTGGCGCACCGCGAGCGTCACCTCGCCCACGCGTACCGTGTCGCCGTCGGCGAGCCAGCGCGCCGGCGCAAACGGCTCGGCCGCGGGGAGGCCGAACATGCGCGCCTGCTGTGCCAGGGCGTCGATCCAGAACTGATCGCCCGGATGCGGCCCGACGATCGGCACGCCGAGCAGGCGCGCCAGCGTGCCGGCCCCGCCGGCATGGTCGATGTGCGCGTGCGTGAGCAGGATCTGCCCGATCTTTACGCCGTGCCGCTGCGCCGCAGCCGTGATGCGCTCCAGCTCGCCGCCGGGATCGATCACGCCCGCCTCGCGCGTGCGATCGCACCAGACGAGCGAGCAGTTCTGCTGGAAGGGCGTGACGGGCAGGATTTCGTAGTGGAGCATGTTCAGGGCGTCGGCAGGCGCGCGCAAGGATAGCCGCGTCACACCCGCGCCGGGGCGCGGACGCGGGCCGCTACGCGATGAGCCGCTCCACCAGCGCCGAACGGCGCGAGTACGTGATCAGCACCTCGTGCGTGGCGCGCGTGATCGCAACATAGGCCAGGCGCACGTCGTCTTCGATCGCGGTGCCGTGCCGGCCGAGCGCGCCCAGCCCCGCCACCGCCACACACGGAAACTCCAGCCCCTTCGCCGTGTGCATGGTCAGCAGTCGCACGGCCGGTGTGCTCACCGTGATGCGGTTGCGATTGACCTTGGCCACGTCCACCGGAATGCCGAGCCGCGCGCAGGCGTCGGCGACGCGGTCGCCGATGTGATGCTCCGGGTACAGCACCGCCATCTGCGGCCAGGTGTAGCCGGCCCGGTGCCGCCCCTGCAGCCACTCGACGATCGCGTGCGCTTCGCCGTCGTAGTCGACGCACTTGCGCACTTGGGGCTCCAGGCCCTGCCGGCCCGCATCCTCCGGCAGCAGGATCGCCGGCTCGTCGTCCGCCTGCACGCCGGGCGCACCGAGCACGTCGGCCGCAAATCGCTTGGCGAACGACAGGATCTGCGAGGTGTTGCGGTAGTTGATCTTCAACACGGTCGTTTTGCCGCGTGCGTCGATGCCCAGGTGGCTCCACACCGGCCGCTTGCGGCCCTTGTAGATCGCCTGCGCGTCGTCGTAGACGATCAGCAGTGAGCGCTTGTCCGGGTCCACGATCCTCGCGGCCAGCGCCAGCCACTGCGGCTCGAAGTCGTGCGCCTCGTCGATCAGCACCGCCTCGTACTGGCCGCCGGGGATCTGGCCCTTTTCCACGCCCTCGGTGACGCGCCGCACGCTCTCCGCCAGCCGGGCCTCGTACTCGGGGATCTCGCGCTCGCTCGGCGCCGGGATTCCGTAGGTGCGCAGCATGCGGAAGCACCAGGCGTGAAAGGTGCAGACCTGCACGCGATCGGCCACGCCGCGCTCTTCCATCGCGGCCTCCAGCCGGCCGGCGATGCCGTTCGCGTAGCACAACACCAGCACCGGTTTGGTCGCCGCGCGCGCCAGGTGCTCGGCGCGAAACGCCAGGATCAGCGTCTTGCCCGAGCCCGCCACGCCGCGCACGATGCGGTGTCCTTCGCCCAGGCTACGCGCGAGCTGCTCCTGGTGCAGATCCATCACCGCGAGCACGCGATCGGCGGCCGTGTTCTCCGGCGGCTCGTCCAAGGGCAGCGCGATCTGGCGGATGCGCACTTCCGGAAAAAGCAGCGCGCGGAGGCGATCGAATTGCGGCAGCGTCAGCGGGGGCCCGATGCGGCGCGTCGCCATTGCCCACAGGCGCGCGCGAAACGCCTCGGGGTCGGCGCTCTCGGTCATCTCATTGCTGAACAGGCAGCGCTCGGGCGGGAAGACCTCGCGCAGATCGGTCCCCTCAAACTGCTTGCGCGTGATGCGGGTGAACACGACGCCGAAACCGAATGGCACGATCGGCTTGCCCTTGAACGGATGCTCGGGCGGGAAGACGAGCTGCGGATCACGCTCCAGCATCCGCACCACGTCATGCATGTAGCCGCGCACCTGCTCGAACGGGCTTTGTTCGCGCACGGGGCCGCGCTCGGTCAGCAGTTCGATCTCGGTTTTTCGTGGCCGACAGGATGTTGTCGAGCCGCCAGTCCTTGACCTCCAGGACGAGAAGACCGCGGTCCGGGTGAATGACCACGAAGTCCGGATGCCGCCCGCGCGGCCCGACGGGCAGGTTGTGCCAGACGACGGCGTTGTCCTCGAGGAAGTCCTTCAGTCGTTCGGCCAGACGCAGTTCGCCGCGACTGTCGAAGCGGGCGGCGCCGAGGGAGGGGATCAGCGTGGCCATGCGGACGCTGGCCGCCGATCAGCCGAACAAGCGCCGCAGCAGCTCGTCTCGATCGATCTTTAGGTGGGTGGCGACGTCGCCGGGAATGGCCGCCAGCGTGCCGACCTTCAGCGGATCATGCGCCGGGATCGCGAGGAGATGCGGCGTCGGTTGGTCGATCGACAGCCGGATGTGGCTTCCGGTCTGCCGCGTCACGCGATAACCGAGCCGACCGAGTGCCTTGACGAGTTCCGAACCGGAGAGGATGCGCGGCAGCTTCATGCTGCGATGACCTCCTCCCGAACGAAGTGCAGCCGGATCATCTTGGGCGCCTTGCCCTCGTCGAAGTGGCAGTGCATCGCATCGCGCACACGCTCGTGCAACTCGGGCACCGACTCCGCCTGGGTGATGATCGACTCCCCCAGGGCGCGAGCCGTGAAACCGCCCTCGGGCGCCTGCTCGACAACGAAGATCTCGCTCAGTTGTTCCTCCAGCGGAGCCAACGCGATCGATTCTACGAGCCGCGCGCCCGCGCGTCGGGCAGTGCGTTCGGCGGAAACGCCGTTCAAATCTCCCGCAATCGACTGCGTCTGCTCCAGCTTCGCCTCGAAGTCTTCGACGATCTCCTGCGCGATCACCCCGGGCGGCAGCAGGTTGTCGCTGTCGACCAGGCTCTCGTCCTTGAGCCGGAAGATGTCGAGACTCGCCTTGTCGCGGGCGACCAGCTCGTCGTAGTCGTACACGCGCCAGCGGCCCTTGAGTCCCCTCTCCCCGGACTCGGGGAGAGGGCTAGGATGCTCCGCGCCGGCGGCAACGGCAAGGCGCGCGACTGCGCCGCCGCCGGATGCTGGAAGAAGCGCGGTTTGCCGTGCGGGTCAGCCGTCGAGCCGGAACACGAACTCGACGTCGACCTCGCGCGGCTCGCCGGGCGGCTGGTAGCGCCAGCGCAGCGCGGCGTGGCGCACTTCGCGGTCGAAGACGCGGCGCGGCGAGGATTCGAGGATGCGCACGTCCTTGACGCGGCCGTCGGCGTCGATCGCGAGCCGCGCGAGCACGCGGCCGTGCGCGACGCCGTCGCGCGCGGCTTCGGCGGCGAAGCCGGGGCGCGGCTGCGCGATCGGTACGAGCGCAGCGCGCGGCGGCGGTGCGGGGTCCGGTGCGGGCGGCGGTGCTGCAGGGACTTCGACCGTCGCCACGCTGCGATCGAGCGCCGGTGGTTCGGCGATCGGCGCCGGTGAGCGCATCGAAGGCGGCGCCGCATCGGCATGCGCAGCGGTCGGAACGTCGCGCTGCGCGTCGGTGTGTTCGGTCGCGCGTGCGGGCGCCGTGCTTGCTGGGGTGGCGCGCGGGCTCTTGGGCGCGGCAGATGCGGCGGCGGGCTTCGTCGTGCGCGCAGCGCGCACGGGGGCAACGCGCGGCGCCGGCAGCGTCGGCGCGCTCGCGAGCGGCTGCGGATCGGCATCGGCGGGCCGTGCGCTCTCCGCCGGCGTCGTCTGCGCAGGCGCCGTTGCGATCGGCTCGGGCGCCGGTGCAGACGGTGGCTCGGCGATCGGCGCAAGCACGATCGGTTTGACCTGTGCTTCGATCGCCGCGCGTGCCTCGACCGGGGTTGCGGGCGCCTCGAGCGCGCGCAGCGCAATCGCACCGACGCCGATCAATGCCGCGGCGATCGCGAACACCGCTTCGTGCGCGCTGAGCGGCCGCTCGAACAGCAGTTCGAAGAGGCGGCTGCGGTGGTGCCGGCGCGCCGGCCGGCTGCGTTCGCGGGGCGGAATCCGCTTCGACCGGACGGCTCGCGACCGCTGCGGCCGTGTTCGGCTCGTTCGGCGCGGGCGTCGTGTGTGCTTCTTCCGGCGCGGCGTCTTGCGTGGTTGCCGCAGGGGCCGGCGACAGCAGGACGGTGCGCTCCGCTTCGTCCCGATCGCCGGCGGCGATCAGCGCGCGCAGCACGTCGACCGAGGGCGGGCGATGCTCGGGCCGCACCGCGAGCCCCGCGTCGAGCGCGGCGAGCAGCGCATGCGAGTAGCGGCCGGACGCGGCCTCGGACAGCGGCGTCATCTCGTCGCGCACCGTGCGCGCGACCGCGGGCGGCGGCGGGCAGCGCCGGATGATCGCGTGCGCGGTCGCGCACAGCGCGTAGAGGTCGGTCCACGGTCCCTGCTTGAGGCCGGCCACGTCGGCGTACTGCTCGATCGGCGCGTAGCCCGGCTTGACGATCACCGTCAGCGTCTGTGTCAGCTCGTCGATCACGCGCCGCGCGGCGCCGAAGTCGAGCAGCAGCGGCACGCTGTCCTTCAGCACGAGGATGTTGTCGGGTGCGACGTCGCGATGCAGGCAGTCGGCCTTGTGCAGCATCGCCAGCGCGTCGAGCATGCGGTCGAGAAAGGCGCGCAGCCACGCCTCGTCGGGCGGCGGGTTGCTCGCGAGCCACTGCTTGAGCGTCGGGCCCTCGTACAGCGGCATCACGATGAAGCCGGTGCCCTTGTCCTCCCAGAACTGATGCACGCGCACGAGCGACGGATGGTCGAACTGCGCGAGCAGCCGCGCTTCGTTGATGAAGCTGCGCAGTCCGACGGCGAAGGCGTCCTGGTGCCGCACCGAAGAGCGCGGCTGCACCGAGAAGTCGCCCGCGCGGCGCGCGAGCAGCGCAGGCATGTACTCCTTGATCGCGACGCGGCGCTTCAACCGCAGATCGAGCGCGGAGTAGACGACGCCGAAACCGCCTTCGGCGATCACGCGGTCGATGACGAATTCGTTGAGCCGATACCCGCGCGGCAGGCAGCCGGCGAGGTCGTCGGCGTCTTGCGTTGGCTGCGGCAATCCGTCGCGCGGCATGGTGCTTGCGGTCTCCGTTCGTCGCGTCGCCGGCGCAAAGCGCCCGGCCACGCGACTCGACGATAGGGATCGCGCGCGGCGCGCACCACGGAATCTGCGGCATCGACTGCGCCGAGGGATCGCGCGGGAGGTCTTGCCTCCCCCCTTTCGCAAACGGGGATCGAGGGGGAGATTCACTTCGTTACGCACGGAAGGTGCGTCCGCCCTCTTCCCCCTTTCGGAAAGGGGGATCGAGGGGGATTTTGCGGTTCCTCGCAATCGACGCGACGGAGAAATCCCCCCCTCGCCCCCCTTTTTCAAAGGGGGGTTCGCAAGGCGGGGCGGGCTGTCGCTAGCGCGGGCGGAAGACGAGGAAGTACTGGTGCGGCAGGAAGTCATGCGCCGCCGCGAGCGCGTAGCCGGCGCGCTCCATCTCGGCGCGCACGGTGTCGGCGGGGACGCGTGCGCTGCGCGGCGGACCGACGGGCGAGTCGAGCGTGAAGTCGACGATCGCGACTTCGCCGCCGGGCTTCAGTCGTTCGCGCAGCCGGCCGAAGTAGTCCACGCGATCGCCGATGTGGTGATAGGTGTCGACGATCAGCACGCGATCGACCGGCGCGGGCAGTTGCGGATCGTCGGGCTTGCCGCGCACCGGCTGCAGGTTGGCAAGTCGCTCGCGCTGCGCGCGTTCGCCGAGGTAGCGAACCATGTCGGGCTCGATGTCGACCGCAAACACGCGGCCCTTGGGCACGGCGCGCGCCAGGCGCACCGCGAAGTAGCCGGTGCCGGCGCCGATGTCCGCCACGGTCGCGTCCGGCGCGAGCGCAAGCGCCGCGATCACTTCATCGGGCTTCTGCCAGCGATCGCGCGCGGGGTCGTCGAACACGCGCGCCCAGCGCTCGGCGTCGGAGAATCGGTGCTCGTGCGTGTGCGGCGTCTGCGCGAAGGCAACGGTGAAACCGAGCAGCGCGAGAGCGAACATCAGCCGTCGAAACATCGTCGATTCCTTGCGAAGCGGGCCGCCGAAGGCAGGCATTGTCGCGAAAGGGAGGCCGCGGAGAAATCCCCCCTTCCCCCTTTACGAAAGGGGGGTGACTGCTCTGATGCGGGAGTCTCCCGCCGCGGGAAGACCTCGCCCCCGTTCGCAAAGGGGGCGCACGCGGAGCGTGCGGGGGACCTTGCCGTGCGGGCCGAGACGCGGCGCTCGTCAGACCTGGCCGATCGAAACCAGGTACTCGCGCGCGGCCTGTTCGCCGCGGAACAGCGCGATCCGGCGGCAAGCGTGTTTGAGTCGCTCGCCCAGCTCTTCGAGCGTCTTGCACTCCTGGATGCGCGCCGCGGCCTCCTCGCCGTAGGGTCCGAGGCGGTCGTACAGCGCGCGCACGGCCATGCGCTTGCGCTCCTCGAGCGTCGGCGCTTTCGGCGGGGCGGGTGCCGGCGCGGGTGCCGGCGCAGCCGCCGGCTGCGCGGCGGCGCGCGGCGCGGGAATCGCGTCGGGGCCGCGCGGCGAGTCCATCACGACGGTCGCTTCCTCGTCGTCGACCCAGTCCGGAATGTCGGCTTCGACCGTGCCCGTCTGCTCGATCATGCCCCTTTCGAGCAGTGCGGCAACGATGCTTTCGAACTCGCCGTCGCGCGCGACGAGCTGCAGCTCGGCCGCGGTGCGCTTGCCGTCGACCATGATCAGCACGCGCCGCATTGCCGGCGTCAGCGCGCCGTTGCGAGCGGCGACTTCGGCCACGCCTTTGGCCGTCTTTGAATAGATCAGCGAGAAGTTCATCGACTGCGACTCCGGTTCATCGCGGCGGGGCACATGCTCACCGCCTCCTCCGTTCGCGCCCCGGCGCAGCAGTCCGGCGCGCTCCGAGTGCGCAGCGTGAACCCGTCGCCGCATCCGCGTTTCGTTCAGACGCGCCTTCGGACGCGGGCTTTTTGACGCATACGGGGTCCACGCGAAGCCCTCAAGACTTCACGCCGGCCGCCGAAGAAGTGCGGTCGCCGCGGCGGAGCACGACTGCCATCGGGCGCGGGCGGTGCCGGACCCGTCGCCATGCGGCGAAAAGGAGCGCGCTTCGTGCGCGAGCCGCCGGGGTCGGCGCACGATGCCGTCGAACCCGGTCACCGGGCGCGCGCCGTAGACTGCGCGCCGCCACGCTTCGCCCCCGCATGCCCGACGTTCCCCGCGTGATCGCGCATCTGGACATGGACGCGTTCTACGCGTCGGTCGAGCTGTTGCGCTATCCCGAGCTGCGCGGGCTGCCGGTGGTGATCGGCGGCGGCGCGCGCCACGCGCCCGTGTGGGAGACCGATCCCGCCACCGGCGCGCGGCGCCGGCGCTTCGCCCGGCTGCGCGACTATGCGGGCCGAGGCGTGGCAACCACCGCGACCTACGAAGCGCGCGCCCTCGGCGTCAACTCCGCGACGGGACTGATGAAGGCGGCGCGGCTCGCACCGGATGCGATCCTGCTGCCGGTGGACTTCGACGAGTACCGAAAGTATTCGCGGCTGTTCAAGGTCGCGGTGCGCGCGATCGCGCCGGTGGTTGAGGACCGCGGCATCGACGAGATCTACATCGATCTGACGCCGGTCGTCGCCGCGCGGCTCGCCGACGAGGAGCCCGGCGCCGACCTCGAAGCCGACGCGTGGTGGTGCGCGCGCGAGGTCGCAGCCGAACTCAAGCAGGCGGTGCGCGACGCGACCGGGCTCACGTGCTCGATCGGGCTCGCGCCGAACAAGCTGCTCGCGAAGATCGCTTCGGAGCTGGACAAGCCGGACGGGCTTGCCGTCGTGACGATGCACGATCTGGCCACGCGCATCTGGCCGCTGCCGGTGCGCAAGGTCCACGGCGTGGGACCCAAGTCGGCGGCGAAGCTCGCGCGGCTCGGAATCGCGACGATCGGCGAGCTGGCCGCCGCCGATCCCGACTGGCTGATCCTGCAGTTCGGCGCGAGCTACGGCACGTGGTTGCACGACGCCGCGCACGGCCGCGACGAACGGCCGGTCGTGACGCACAGCGAACCGGTGTCGATGAGCCGCGAGACCACGTTCGAGCGCGACCTGCACGCAGTACGCGACCGCGGACGGCTGTCGAAGATCTTCACCGAGCTGTGCGTCGAGCTCGCCGAGGACCTGCGCCGCAAGCGCTACGCGGGGCGCAACGTCGCCATCAAGCTGCGCTTCGAGGACTTCCGCACCGTCACCCGCGCCAGGACGATCGCCGAGCCGACCGACGATCCGAAGGTGATCCGCCGCGCCGCCGGCGAATGCCTGAAGCGCGTCGACCTCGCCCGGCGCATCCGCCTGCTCGGCGTTCGCGTCGGCGCGCTGGTACGCCGCGACGCGAAAGCCGATGACCGCGCGCGGCGCGACGCGGCGCTGTTCGACGATTGAAGCCTGCGCTGCGCTAACGCGTGTGCAGCGGGCGGAGCGCCGGCGCGAACGCCGCGAGCGCGGCGCGGTCGAGCTTGCCCGCCGGCGTGACCGGAAGCCGCGGAACGAAGCAGATCCGGCGCGGCCGCTTGTGCGCGGCGAGCCGGGTCGCGAGATGTTCGGCGAGCGCCTCGTCGGTCGGCGGCAACGACGCGACGAGCGCGGCGGCGACGATCTGCCCCCAGGTTTCGTCGGCGACACCGAACACGCCGGCCGCTTCGACGCCGGGGCAGGTTTCGAGCACGCGTTCGACCTCGGCCGGATGGACGTTTTCGCCGCCGCTGACGACGAGCTCCGTCGAGCGCCCGAGCACGTGCAGGCAGCCGCGCTCGTCGAGCGCACCGAGGTCGCCGGTGTCGAACCATGCGTCGGTGGCGAGCGGCGGCTCGCCGAGATAACCCGCCATCCGCATCGGCCCGCGCACGTGGATCCGGCCGTCGGCGATGCGCAACTGCGCACCGGGCAGCGCGCGGCCCGCGCCGAAGCGCGCGGCCTCGAAGCGTCCCTCGTACGGCGTGGCGACGACCTGCGAGCAGGTTTCGGTGCAGCCGTAGGTGATCACGATCGGGATGCGCCGCGCGGCCGCGCGCTGCAGCAGTTTCTCCGAGGCCGCCGCGCCGCCGAGCAGCACCGCGCGCAGCAACGGCGGCGGCGTCCAGTCCGGGTGCGCGTCGAACAGTAGCGCGAGCATGGTCGGCACCAGCGAAACGAGCGTGGCGCGCGCATCTTCGATCCAGCGCGGCAGCAGCACCGCGTCGAAGTGCGGCGCCAGCGCGACCGCGCGCCGCGCCGCGAGGCAGCGCGTGACGATCGACAGCCCGCCGATGCGCGCGAGCGGCATGGCGAGCAGCCAGCAGTCGTCGTCGCGCCAGCCGAGGTTGGCCGCGCTCGCCTGCGCGGAAGCGGCGAGCGCCGCGCGCGTGAGTACCGCGCCGCGCGGCCTGCCGGTCGTGCCGGACGTGAACATCACGACCGCCGCGTCGGGCGGCAGCGCGTATGCGCTGCGCGCGGCCGCGTCGATTTCTTCCGCGCGCTCGGCTTCGGTCAGCTTCGGGTGCAGCAGCAGCGCGGGCACGCGCAACTCCAGCAGCGCATACAGCGTGACGACGGTGTCGAGCGCGTTCGTGCCGATGAGCGCGTAGGGCGCGCGCGCTTCGTGCGAGAGCGCGTCCATGCGCGCGCGCGTCAGCTCGGCCAGCGCGGCGAAGCTGTAACGGCGGCCTTCCGCGTGCAGCGCGATCGCACGCGGTGCTTCGCGTGCAGCGGCGAAGATGGAGAAGGGGTCGGTCACGGCGCGCGTCTGGATCGAACTTGAAATCCCCCCTGCCCCCTTTACGAGGGTGGGCGGGCCGCGCTTACGGGAAGCGGGGGAACTTGCGGAAGTCGGGCTTGCGTTTTTCGATGTACGCGTCGCGGCCTTCCTGGCCTTCCTCGGAGAGATAGAACAGCAGCGTCGCGTTGCCGGCCAGCTCCTGCAGTCCGGCCTGACCGTCGCAGTCGGCGTTCAGCGCGGCTTTCAGGCAGCGCAGCGCCATCGGACTGTTGGCGAGCATCTCGCGGCACCATTGCACGGTTTCTTCCTCGAGCCGCTCGTACGGCACGACGGCATTCACCAGCCCCATGTCGAGCGCCTGCTGCGCGTCGTACTGGCGGCACAGAAACCAGATCTCGCGCGCCTTTTTCTGCCCGACGATGCGCGCCATGTACGCCGCGCCGTAGCCGCCGTCGAAGCTGCCGACGCGCGGGCCGGTCTGGCCGAAGCGCGCGTTGTCGGCGGCGATCGTCAGGTCGCAGATCATGTGCAGCACGTGGCCGCCGCCGATCGCGTAGCCGGCGACCATCGCGACCACCGGCTTGGGCAGGGTGCGGATCTGCCGCTGCAGGTCGAGCACGTTCAGGCGCGGGATCTTGTCGCCGCCGACGTAGCCGCCCTTGCCGCGCACGCGCTGGTCGCCCCCCGAGCAGAACGCCTCCTTGCCGGCGCCGGTGAGGATCACCACGCCGATGTTGCCGTCGTCGCGCGCGTCGGCGAACGCCGCCTGCATTTCCTGCACCGTTTCGGGCCGGAACGCGTTGCGCACCTCGGGGCGGTTGATCGTGATCTTGGCGATGCCTTCGTCGGCCTTCGCGTACAGGATGTCCTTGAAGCCCGGGACGTTCTTCCAGTCGGGAATCGGCGGCAGTTTCGGTTCGTTCATCGGTCGTTGCGGTTTGGAATCCCCCCTGCCCCCTTTCAAAGGGGGGTGGGGTTACGGTCGGCGACGTGACGCGGCGCCCTTCAATCGATCCTCGCGCCGGAAGCTTGCACGACCTTGGCCCACTTCGCCGTGCTTTCGGCGATGTGCCGCGCGAAGTCCTCGGGCGTGCCCGGAACCGGTTGCGCGCCGCGCGCGAGCAGCGCGGCGACGATGGCGGGATCTTCGAGCGCTTCGCGGATCGCTGCGTTGAGCTTGCGGATCACGGGTTCGGGGGTGCCGGCGGGCGCGAGGATGCCGTCCCATGCGCTCGCCTCGAAACCGGGCACGGCGGTTTCGGCGATCGTCGGGTACTCGGGCGCGCCGGGAAAACGCTGCGCCGACGCGACCGCGAGCCCGCGCACACGGCCGTCCTTCGCGAGCGGATACGCGTTGGGCATCACGTCGATCATCATCTGCACCTGCCCGCCAACGAGATCGGTGATCGCGAGCGCGCCGCCGCGATAGGGCACGTGCACAATGTCGATGCCGGCCATCGTCTTGAAGAGCTCGCCGGCCAGATGCGAGGTCGTGCCGTTGCCGGCCGAGGCGAAGTTGACCTTCCCCGGATGGGCTTTCGCGTAGGCGATCAGCTCGGCGACGGTGTTCGCGGGGACCTTCGGATTGACCACCAGCAGCGCCGCGATCGAGGTCATGCGAGCCACCGGCGCGAAGTCCTTGATCGGGTCGAAGCGCAGGTTGCGGTACAGGCTCGCGTTGATCGAGTGCGTGCCGTTGGTGCCGTAAAGCAGCGTGTAGCCGTCGGGTTCGGCGCGCGCGACGAATTCCGCACCGACGTTGCCGCCGGCCCCGGGTTTGTTCTCGATCACGATCTTCCGTCCGAGCGCCTTTTCGACGCGCGGCATGATCAGGCGCGCCAGGTTGTCGGCGCCGCCGCCGGGCGGAAACGGCACGATCAACTTGATCGGCCGCTCCGGATACTCGGCGGCGCGCGCCACCGGCGCGCCGAACAGCGCGAACGCCAGCGCGCCAAACGCCGCCAGCGCGCGGCGGCGCGCGGCTGAAGGTCTCGATGCTTTCATGAACTCGTCTTCGCGGCGTGATCCGTCGTCTGGTCGCAATTACGGCACAGGAACATCGAAATCGCCTTGACCGTCATCACGACTTCGTCGCGATGGTTGCGCACCTCGATCAGTGAGCGAACGACGCCGCGGTCGGGCTTCGAGGTCGAGCGGCGCGCGTCGAGCACGGTCACGCGTACCGACAGCCTGTCGCCCGGCCGCACCGGCGCGAGCCAGCGCAACTCGTCGATGCCGGGCGAGGCCAGGCTCGCGACGCGCGACAGAAAGCGATCGACCAGCACCCGCATCATCAGCGCCGCCGTATGCCAGCCGCTCGCGATGACGCCGCCGAACGGACCGCGCGCGGCGCGCTCGCGGTCGACGTGGATCGGCTGCGGATCGTAACGGCGCGCGAACTCGACGACTTCGTCCTCATCGACGGCGATCGGGCCGTATTCGACGACCGTGCCCGGTGCGTAATCCTCGAAATAGCGCCGGTCGATGTCGACCGGCAGGTCCCTCGGAGCCATGACCGTTCCCGCTGCGGATACGAAGTGCGAGCGAAATGTACCGCGTGTCGTGCGCACGCCCACCCGCGCCGCCGCCGTTCGCGGTCATCGCGCATACTTGGCGGCCATCACTCTCGCGCGGAGCGCTTATGACCCCGTTGATCCTCGGCCTCGTGCTGTTCCTCGGCATGCACTCGATTCGCATCGTCGCCGACGGCTTTCGAGCCGCGCAGGTCGCGCGGTTGGGTGTCAACGGCTGGAAGGCGATCTACTCGGTCGTCTCGATCGCAGGCTTCGTGCTGCTCGTCTACGGCTACGGGCTCGCGCGCGAAGCGCCGACCGTGCTGTTCGTGCCGCCGCCGTGGATGCGTCACGTGACGGCGCTGCTGACCATCCCGGCTTTCGTGCTGCTCGCGGCGGCGTACGTGCCGGGCACGCGGATCAAGCGCGCGGTCGGACACCCGATGGTCGCCGGCGTCAAGCTCTGGGCGTTCGCGCATCTGCTGTCCAACGGCACGCTGGCCGATGCGGTGCTGTTCGGCGCGTTTCTCGTCTGGGCGGTCTTCGATTACGTCGCCGCGCGCCGGCGCGATCGCATCGAGGGGCGTGTGTATCCGACCGGGCCGATCGCGCGCGACGTCGCCGCGGTCGCGATCGGACTGGCGGCCTACGTCGTGTTCGCGTTCTGGCTGCACGCGTGGTGGATCGGCGTGCGGCCGTTCGGCTAGCGGACGACTTCGCCGCTGCATCGGAGGCGCGCATGAATCCCTCCGGCCCGAACCCGCTGCCGCCGCATCCGCCGTCGCCGCACAAGCAGCGCGTGTACGCGCAGCGGCAGCAGGCGCGGCAGGACATCTTGACGCGACGCTCGCGTTCGCGCCGACACGCGGGCTACCTGCGCAGGCACTGGCGCGGCGATCTGCCGCTCGCCGCCGCGGTGATCGCCAGCGGCGCGCTCGTGTGGGGCGCGGTGCAACTGGTCGCGTTCGCCGCGCGGCGCGTGCCGATGACCGACCACCCGGAAGCCGCTTCGCTGCTGCTCGTCGCCGAGATCGCGCTGTTGATCGCCGGCGCGGTGTGGTGGGGCATGGGCGTGCAGCGCGCGGCGTTCCGTCACGTCGAGTTCGGCGGCTCGCTGCTCGTGGCGTTGCTCACCGGCGCCGTGGGCTTCGGCGCGTTCTTCTGGGCGGGCGCGTTCTGGTACCAGTCGGCGCGCTACGTGATGCCCGACGCCTGGGCCATACTCGCCGGTACGGCACCGCCCGCCACGGTGCAGGTCGACGCCGCCGCGGGCGTGGTGCGACTGAAAGGCGATCTGGAGTTCGGCAGCATGCGCGCGCTGCGCGCCGCGCTGGACGCGCATCCGGGCGCGCGCACCGTCGAGCTCGAAAGCCGCGGCGGGCGCGTGGCCGAAGGGCTCGCGCTCGGCGCGTTGCTGCGCGACCGCGGCGTCGACACGCTGGTCACCGGCGAATGCAGCAGCGCGTGCGTGACCGCGTTCGCCGGCGGCGCGCGCCGCCTGATCGCGCCGCAGGCGAAGATCGGCCTGCACAGCGCCGGCGGCAAGGGCGTCGGGGCCGCCGCCGTGGCGAGCGCCAACCGCGCGAGCGACGAATTCATCGCGCAACGCGGCGTGGACTGGCGCGTGCTCGAAAAGGGCGCGTCCGTCGCCAACGAAAGCATCTGGTTCCCCGAGCCGTGGCTGCTGCTGGCGTCGGGGCTGGCGACAGACTACGCCGGCGCGGCAGCGAAGCGCTGAGCCAAACGCGCGCGCGCCACGCACGCGCCATCCGTTCATCCCACGTCCATTTCTCGCGCCGCCCACGACGGTGGGCGGGGCGCGATCGCCGCATCCGATCGCGCCCCGCCGACGCAAGTCGTCCCCGAGGCGCGCCCGCGGTGGATCTGCACCCCACGACGTTACGCCGCGGAAACAAAGCGACAACACGACGCGCGATGAAGGACATCGCGCGGATACCGCCGCTTTCTAACCTTCATCGCGATCGAGCCGCGCCGTGCGCGGCCGGTTTTCGACGAGTGAACGACATGAGATCCCCGCTTCGCATCCGCTGGACGAGCCCCGCCGCCGCAGTCATCGCGGCGGCGCTGCTGCTCGCGATCACGACGGGATCGCGCTCGTCGTTCGGACTGTTCGTCGGCCCGCTCAACACGGCGACGATGCTCGGCGCGGCGACGATCGGCCTGGCGCTCGCGATCGGCCAGCTCGCGTGGGGCGCCTCGCAGCCCTTCTGCGGCGTGCTCGCGCAGCGCTTCGGGGCGGCGCGCGTGATCGCCTTAGGCGGCGTGCTTACGGCGCTCGGCATCGCGCTGGTGCCTCTGGCGTCGGACAGCGCCTCGTTGATCGCCGCGCTTGCGCTCGGCGGCGCGGCGGCAGCGGCCGCGGGCGGCGCGCCGCTGCTGATGGGCGCGGTCGCGCAGCGCGTGCCCGTCGAGCGGCGCGCGTTCGCGCTCGGCGTGGTCAGCGCCGGCAGTTCGGCCGGGCAGCTCGTGCTGGCGCCCGCGATCGCGCTGGCGATCGCCTCGATCGGCTGGCGCGGCGCGCTGTTCGCGCTCGCGCTGCTGGCGCTGGCCGCCGCTCCGCTCGCGCGCACGTTCGCTGCGCGGCCGGCCGAACACGGCCGCCGCGACGAGGCACCGCGCGCCGCGCCAACCGTACGCCACGCGCTGCGCGACGCGAACTACTGGTACGTCACCGCAGGCTTCTTCGTCTGCGGGTTTCACGTGACCTTCCTTACGACGCACATGCCTAGCGTGATCGAGCTGTGCGGCCTGCCCGCGGCACTGTCCGGGATCTGGCTGGCGGTGGTGGGTGCGTGCAACATCGCGAGCAGCCTCGGCTCGGGCTGGCTGATGCAGCGCGTACCGATGAAAGCGCTGCTCGGCAGCTTGTACGCGCTGCGCGCGGTCGGCGTGCTGCTATTCCTCGCGCTACCGAAGACACCGGTCACGCTGCTCGCGTTCGCGCTGTGGATGGGGCTCACCTACATGGGCACGCTGCCGCCGACGACCGGATTGATCGCCAAGCTCTACGGCGCGCGCAACGTCGCCACGCTGATGGGCATCACCACGGCCGTGCACCAGGCCGGCAGCTTTTTCGGCGCCTGGCTGGGCGGACTCGAGGTCGAGCGCTCGGGCAGCTTCGATCTGGTCTGGTCTCTGGACGCCGCGCTCGCGCTGGCTGCCGCCGCGATCCACGTGCCGATCCGCGAGCGCGATCCGGTCGATGCGTCTGCGCCGAGGCCGCAATGGTCGGCCGCGCCGCGGGCCGCCGGGTGAGAAGCCGCAGATGAACTTACTGCGCGCCCGGATCTCGCGCCTGCACCGCCCGACCCATCACTCGATACGCCCCCGCTGCGCGGCGCGACCCCCGATCAAGTCGGAGGTAGGCTCGCGCGCCGCTCGCTGCGATGGCTTCACGGCTTCCGAGCGCGCGCCTCAGTTCGGCTTCGCGACTTCGCTGCGCGCCACTGCGCGGCGGATCTCGCGCAGCTTGGCCTTGATGCGCTGCGCGTTGTCCACGCCGATACGCATCAACAGCTTCTGGCCGGCCGAGCGCGACTCCAGTTCGGGATCGGCGAATTCGTACAGCACCTTGGGCTGCGCAACCCGGATCGGCCCCTTGATTTCGGGCGTCAGCAGCAGGTGATCGATCACCTGCACGAGCCGGTCGTTGAAGTAGCCCTTTGGATAGCCCAGTTCGCGATACGCCTGCTGGAACAGCGGGTAGAAGCGCACGTACACCTCGACGAGCTTGCCGGTGTCGATCGCCTCGGCCGCCTTGACGTAGGGCGCGTAGCGCGTCGCGTTGTCCGCGGCGATCACCGCGTCGTCCCCGGCGCCGGCGACGATGAAGTTTCCGGACGGCGGTTTGACCGGAAGGATCTTCTGCGAAAGCTTCGGCCGCGGCAGGTTGTCGACGGTCGCGACGATTTTTCGGACGACGCCGCTGGCGATCAGAAACTCGCCGAGCGCTTTTTCTCCGACCGCGGCGGCGAGCGACTTGCGGATCGCCGCGTCGCTCGCCGCCAGCGCAGGCAGCGGTTCGGGCGGCTCGGCCTGCGCGATCGGATGTTCGATCTGCGGTTCGGCCGGCGCCGGCGCGGGCGCCGGCGCGGGCGCCGGCGGCGCCTCGACCTTGGCGGCCGGCGGCGGCGGCGCCTCCTGCCGCTTCCACCACAGATAACCGCCGACCGCGACGAGCAATGCCAGTCCGATGAAGATCAAGCGCTCGGTCGTCTTGTTCATCTGCACCCCCTCCCCGGATCCCGGGCGTTCAGCGATTCAGAGGCCGGCGCGCCGAAATCGTTCCGCCGGCCGGCGGGCGGCCCGCACGGCTGCGCGCATTCGCGCGATCGCGAGTATCCTGCCCCGCAACGAAACGTACGGGCCGTCGCCTATGAGCCACAAGCACGAGAACCTGATCCGCACGATCTTCCACGATCCGATCAGCGGCAACATCCAGTGGCGCGAGGTCGAATCGCTGCTGAGGCACCTCGGCGTCGAGATGGAGCCGCTTTCCGGCGCGCGCATCCGCGCCAGGCTCGGCCGCGCCGAGGCGATTCTGCACCGCCCGCACCACAGCAACACGCTCGACCGCCACGCCGTGCAGCACCTGCGCGAGTTCCTCGCGCGCGGCGGCGCCACGCCTTCGCAGTACGAAGCGCGAGAGGAGCAGCGCAAGGCCTAGTCGTACGCCGCCCCCACGATCGCGTCGATCCGCCGCATCGCCTCGCTGTCGAGCCTCGGCGCGACTTCGAGCGCCTTCATGTTCTCCTCGATCTGCGCCACGCGCGTCGCGCCCGTGATCACCGTGCCGACGTTCGGGTTGCGCAGGCACCACGCGAGCGCGAGCTGCGCGAGCGTGCAGCCGAGATCGTGCGCGACGGCTTCGAGTTCGCCGACGATGCGGTTCTTCGCGGGGTCGATCAGCCGCTCGCGCAGGAACGCGTAGCTCTCGACGGTGCCGCGCGAGCCGGGCGGAATCCCCTGCCGGTACTTGCCCGTGAGCAGTCCGCTCGCCAGCGGGCTCCAGGTCGTCAGCCCCAAGCCGATTTCCGCGTAAAGCGGCGCGTATTCCCGCTCGACGCGCTTGCGGTGGAACAGGTTGTACTGCGGCTGCTCCATCAGCGGCTTGTGCAGGTGGTGCTTGTCGGCGATCTCGTACGCGGCGCGGATGGCGTCGGCGGGCCATTCGCTGGTGCCCCAGTACAGCGCTTTTCCGCGCGCGATGATGTCGTGCATCGCCCACACCGTCTCCTCGATCGGCGTGTCCGGATCGGGGCGATGGCAGAACACCAGATCGACGTAGTCGAGCCGCAGCCGGGCGAGCGAGCCGTCGATCGCGCCGAGCAGGTACTTGCGGTTCAGCGTGTTGCGCTCGTTCGGGAACTCGCCCTGGCCCTGCGCCAGCCCCCAGTAGAACTTGGTCGAGACGACGTAGCGGCTGCGCGGCCAGCCGAGCGAGGCCAGCGCCTCGCCCATGATCTCCTCGGACCGGCCGCGCGCATACACCTCGGCGTTGTCGAAGAAGTTGACGCCGTGATCCCTCGCGGCGGCCATCAGCTCGCGCGCGGCGCGCGCGTCGAGCTGGTTGCCGTAGGTGACCCACGAGCCGAAGGACAGCGCGGAGAGTTTGAGGCCGGAGCGGCCGAGGCGGCGGTAGTTCATCGTGCGGGCGTGGTGGGTATGGGCCGGCGGCGGATCGCCGTCAAGCGCGCTTGCGCACGACGCAGTCGATCAGCGCCGACATCCCCGAGTGCTGCGTACCTTCGGCGAGCACGTCGTCGTGCTCGCGCAGCTCGACGATGTCGTGCGCGCCGAAGGCCGCGCGCAGCAGCTCGGGCGTGTAAAGGTGCTCGACACACGGCGGCCCGCCCGTGCGGTACTCGAGCTGACGCGGGGTGTAGCCCTGCAGCAGCAGCCAGCCGCCGGGCTTGAGCGTCGCGAGCATCCCGTCGAACATCTTCGCCCGCACTGCCGGTGCCGCGAACTGCACGAAGATCGCCGCCACGACATCGAACGCCTGCGGCGTCCAGTCCCACTCCTCGACGCTCGCCACGCGGTAGTCGACGCGCACGCCGCTGCGTTCGGCGAGCCGGCGCGCTTTGGCCACGCCGCGCGGCGCGATGTCGAACGCGACGACCGCCAGCCCCCGCCGCGCGAGCCAGACGCTGTTGCGCCCTTCGCCGTCGGCGACGCACAGCGCACGCATGCCCGGCGCGAGCCGGTGCGCCTGCTGCGTCAGAAACACGTTCGGCGCGAGCCCGAAGATGTAGTCGTCGCGCGCGAAGCGCGCGTCCCACGTCTGGCGCGGATCGGCGAAAGCGTCGTTCATGGTGCGATGTTAATCGGCGCCGCGATCATTGCAGCGCCGAGGCGGCGGTTCGGGGCTGCCGCCGAACTCTCCGGCGCCGCCCGCGACCTCGATACATGCCTCGGCGGCGCGACGGTGCCCGGTGCTAGGCTCGCTGCTCTCTCATCCCCGCGCCGAACCGTGCCGCTCGCCATCGATTACGCCGACATCGAAGCCGCCGCGCACCGGCTACACGGGGTCGCGCATCGCACGCCCACCTTCACTTCGCGCACGGCCGACGAGCGCACAGGCGCGCACCTGTACTTCAAGTGCGAGAACCTGCAGCGCATGGGCGCGTTCAAGTTCCGCGGCGCGTACAACGCGCTCGCGCAGTTTTCGCCGGCGCAGCGCGAAAAGGGTGCGATCGCATTTTCCAGCGGCAACCACGCGCAGGCGATCGCGCTCGCGGCGAAGCTGCTCGGCATGCCGGCAGCGATCGTGATGCCGCGGGATGCGCCGGCGATGAAGATCGCGGCGACGAAGGGCTACGGCGCCGAAGTGATCCTGTACGACCGCTGCTCGCAGGACCGGGAGGCGCTCGGCCGGCAGCTTGCGGCCGAGCGCGGCATGACGCTGATCCCGCCGTACGACCACCCGCACGTGATGGCGGGGCAGGGCACGGCGGCGAAGGAGCTGATCGAGCAGGCGCGCGCGCTCGACCCCGCGCACGGCGCGCTCGACGTGCTGGTCGTCTGCGTCGGCGGCGGCGGGCTGATCTCCGGCTGCGCGGTCGCGGCCAAGCACCTGCTGCCGGACTGCAAGGTGATCGGCGTGGAACCGGAAGCCGGCAACGACGTGCAGCAGAGCCTGCGCAAAGGCGAGATCGTCCACATCGACGTACCGCAGACGATCGCCGACGGCGCGCAGACACAGCACGCGGGGCAGCTCACCTTTCCGGTGATCCGCGCGCTGGTCGACGACATCGTCACGGTGAGCGATGCGCAGCTCGTGCGCACGATGCGCTTTTTCGCCGAGCGGATGAAGCTCGTCGTCGAGCCGACCGGGTGTCTGGCGGCGGCGGCCGTGCTCGAAGGCGTGCTCGACGTCCGCGGCAAGCGCGTCGGCGTGATCGTGAGTGGCGGCAACGTCGACCTGCGGCGCTACGCGGAACTGCTGCTGGCGGCGCGCTGACGCCTTCAGCGCGGCTCGCGCGTCAGCGGAACGAAGCGCACCGGCAGCTTGCGCCGCGTGATCGTGCGGCCGTCGGCTTCCTTGGTGATCAGCAGCAGGTCCTGCCCGCTGATCTGGGCGCCGACCGGAATCACCATCCGACCGCCGGGCTTCAGTTGGTCGAGCAGCGGCTGCGGCACGTGCTCGGGTGCGGCGGTCACGACGATGCCGTCGAACGGCGCCGCTTCGGGCCAGCCGAGGTAGCCGTCGCCGATGCGCACTTCGACGTTGCGGTAGCCGAGCGCGGCGAGCGTGGCGCGCGCGCGTTCGCCGAGCGCGGCGACGATTTCGATCGTGTAGACCTTGCGCACGCATTCGGCGAGCACGGCGGCCTGGTAGCCCGAGCCGGTGCCGACCTCAAGCACGACGTGCTCGGGCTGCGGGTCGAGCAGCTCGGTCATCAGCGCGACGATGAAGGGCTGCGAGATCGTCTGTCCGTGCCCGATCGGCAGCGGCCGGTTCTCGTAGGCGTATGCAGCGACTTCCGCGGGGACGAAGCGATGCCGCTCGACGCGGCCCAGCGCGGCCGCCACGCAAGGCGCGAGCCGCGCGCGGCCGGTATACGCCGCCGTGCGGCGCATGTCGGACTCGATCTCGCGCAGCAGGCGGCGCCGCTCGGCGGCCTCGTCGCGCGCGGACGCGCACGCGGCGAGCTGTCCCGCCGCGAGCGCAAAGCCGCTGCGGATCAGCCATTCGCGCCGGCTTGTCATCGCCTGGACCTCGCTGCCGGTGTTCGCCGCGCGAGTCTAGCCGGCTCGGCGAGTGGCTCCTGCGACCGCGGGCCGCCGAACCCGACGCGGCAAGGGGGCGGTTCCGTTTCCACGAGCTGCTGCTCACGGCGTATCGCGCGAGGGCCGGCGGGTGAAATCCCCCATGCCCCCCTTTACGAAGGGGGGGTACTTCGGCCCCCATTGAAAAGGGGGCCGCGCGGGAAGCGCGCGGAGGAGGATTTCTAGCGCAGCAGCCGGCCGATCCACTCGGCCACCAGCGCGGGCTTCGTTTCGCCTTGGCGTTCGACGGTGACGTTCCAGGTGAGTTGCACGCCGCCCTCGACCTCGTCGAGCGCGGCGAGCACGAAGCGGCCGCGGATGCGGCTGCCCGCGCGCACCGGCGCGGTGAAGCGCACGCGATTGAAGCCGACGTTGATGCCGGCGCGCACGCCGCTCACCACGAGCGCGCTTTCGAGCAGCCGCGTCAGCAGCGACAGGGTCATGAAGCCGTGCGCGATCGTTCCGCCGTACGGCGATTCGCGCGCGGCGCGTTCGGGATCGACGTGGATCCACTGGCGGTCGTCGATCGCGTCGGCGAACTCGTCGATGTGCGCCTGCGTGACTTCCAGCCAGTCGCTGACCGCGACTTCACGGCCGACGCGCTCGCCCAGGCGCGAGAGTTCGATGATCGTCGCAGTGGACATGATGCATTGCCCGGCAGCGCGTGCTGCGCGCCGATTGTAGGCAGCGCAAATCCGCCGCGCACGGCATGGGCATAAGGGCATGACGACTCGTTGTTTCCGCGCGGCGCGCGGCCGCGCCAAGATTTCGTCCTCCGCCCGCCGGGCGCAACAAGATGGCCTGCCGACCATGAAGCGATTGCTGTTGTTTGTGCTCGCCCTGCTGCCCGCGCTGGCCTGGGCGAGTCCGCTGCTGACACCCGCCGAACTGTCGGCGCGGTTGAACGATCCGAAACTGCGCATCCTCGACATCCGCGACGGCAAGGACGACGCCGGTCGCACGCCGTACGACAAGGGGCACATCGCCGGTTCGGTCCCCGCGCCGTACGGGCTATGGCGCGGCCCCGCCGACAACCCCGGCAAGCTGCCCGACGAAGCGGCGCTGACGCAGCTCGTGCGGCGCCTGGGCATCGATGCCGACACGCGCGCGGTGATCGTATTTGCCGGGCGCGACTCGACCGACTTCGGCGCGGCGGCGCGCGTCTACTGGACGCTGAAAGCGATCGGCGTGCGCCAGCCCGCGATCCTCAACGGCGGGCTGAAGGCTTGGCAGGCGGCCGGGCTGCCGCTCACGACCGAACCCGCGCAGGTGGCGCCGTCGAACTTCGTCGCGAGGCTCGATCCGCAGCTCGTCGCCACGCGCGCGGAGGTCGAGCGCATCGTCGCCGAACGCTCGGCCACGCTGCTCGATGCGCGGCCGGCCGCGTTCTTCGCGGGCGAGAAGCGCCATCCCGCCGCCAAGGTCCCGGGCACCATCGCCGGCGCGAAGAACGTCGACAACGCCGTGTGGTTCAAGCCCGGCTCGGCGACGATCGCCGCGCCGGACGAGGCGGCGCGCATCGCGCAGCGCCATGGCATCGACACGTCGCAGCCGACGGTCTCCTTCTGCAATACCGGGCACTGGGCCGCGACCCACTGGTTCGTGCTGTCCGAGCTGCTCGGCGGCAAGGACGTGAAGCTGTATCCGGAGTCGATGGTCGAATGGTCGCGCAGCGGGCTGGCGATGGACAACGTGCCGTCGCGGCTGAAGTGGCTGTGGCTCGAGCTGAAGCTCGCGCTGGGGGCGCAGTAGTGGCCGCAGGTGTGCTGCCCGCGAGCGCCGGGACGACGGCGCCCGCGCCCGGACGCCGCGGACTGCGCGTGGCCGCGCTCGCCCTGCTGGCGATCGGCGCGGCGCTCGCGGTCACGCTGGCCGCGGGACTGCGCGCGGGCCTGCTGTTCGCGATCGGCGCGGGCTACGGCGCGGCGTTGGCCGCCGTGTCGTTCGGCTTCACGACCGGCTGGCGCATCTGGATCCGCAGCCGCGACCCGACCGGCTTTCTCGCGCAACTGCTGTTCATCGGTCTGGCGATGGCGGTGACGATCCCGCTGCTCGCGACACATCCGGAACTCGCGGGCGCGTACGCGCCGCTGTCGGTGAGCCTCGTGCTCGGCGCGTTCGTATTCGGCGCCGCGATGCAGGTGGCCGACGGCTGCGGCTCGGGGTCGCTGTACAAGGCCGGCATGGGCAACCTGTTCAACCTTGCCGTGCTACCGGGCTTCATCGCCGGCAGCTTTCTCGGCGCCGCGCATCTGGACCGCTGGCTCGCTTTGGGCAGCCTGCCGCCGGTGTCGCTCGTCGACGCGCTCGGCGCGGGCGGCGCGCTCGCCGCGCAGCTCGCCGCGCTGGCCGCGATCGCCGCGCTGCTGTGGCGCGCGCGGCGCGCGACCGGCGTGCGCTGGACGGGCAAGGGCATCTACGTCGCCGCGGTCGCGCTCGCGGTCTTCGCGGTGCTCAACCTGATCGTCGCCGGCCAGCCGTGGGGCATCGTCTACGGGCTCGGGCTGTGGGGCGCTAAGATCGCGACCTGGGCCGGCTGGGATCTCGCCGCGAACGCGTTCTGGGGCCGCCCCGAGCAGCAGGCGCAGATCGCCGCGCCGCTGCTCGACGATCCGACTTCGGTGACCAACCTCGGGCTGCTCGCCGGCGCGCTGATCGCGTCGATTCAACGCGGCACGTTCGCGCCGCCCGTGCAGGCCACCGCCAAGCAGTGGGCCGCGGCGGTCGTCACGGGGCTTGTGCTCGGCTACAGCGCGAGACTCGCGTTCGGCTGCAACATCGGCGCGTACTTCGCCGGCATTTCGACCGGCAGCGCGCACGGCTGGGTATGGTTCGCCGCCGCGTTCGCCGGCTCGGTCGTCGGCGTGCGGTTGCGCGATCGGCTCGGGCTGAAGGGGTGACGATGCGCCGCGTGGTGTGGATCGCGCTGTTCTGGGCGCTGCTGCTCGGGTTCGTCGCGCTCGACTACGTCAAGGCGCGCGCGCCGCACGACCGGTACGCCGAGCCGCCGCCGTGGGCGATCGGCTATGAGGCGAGCGGCCGCGGCGGGCACTGCGCTTCGGCGCCGCGCTGAGCGAAGCGCCGCATCGGCCGCCGATCGGACACGGAGGTCCGCGAAGCCAAGCGGAGGGTTTTTCTCCACGGCGTCCGCGTGAGCCGCAGCGCTCGCAGACGGCTATAGCGCGTTCATCACGCGCATCAGCCGCTCGCGCACCTCGGCGGCGACCTTGGCCAGCTCGGGGTTTGCGGAAAGCTTCTGCATCGCGTCCGGGTCCATGAACTCGACGTGCACCGCGCCGGCGTCGTCCTGACGGACGACGACGTTGCACGGAAGCAGCAACCCGATCGTCGGTTCCGCCTCCAGCGCGCGCCGCGCGAACGGCGGGTTGCACGCGCCGAGGATCTTGTACGGCGGGATGTCGTGGTCGAGCTTCTTCTTCATCGTCGCCTTGACGTCGATCTCGGTCAGCACGCCGAAGCCTTCTTTCTGCAGCTCTGCGGTCACCTTCTCGAGCGCCTGCTCGTAGCTCATGGCGACGGTCTTGCCGAATCCATACGCGTTTTTCACGGTCAGCTCCTGTGCAAATGCGAACCGGCACAATGTACTCCCGCCGCCGCGCCGGCGACGGTGACCGCCGCCACAGGTAAGCTCGCGCCCGCCGAAAACAACAAGGAGAAGCCGATGGCCTATTTCCCCCGCTGGACCCTGAAGACCGACGGCGTGATCGCGCCGGACGAGCGCCTGCCCGCGCCGCAAACCTTCGCGCTCGGCGTGCAGCACGTCGTCGCGATGTTCGGCGCGACGGTGCTCGCGCCGTTGCTGATGGGCTTCGACCCGAACGTCGCGATCCTGATGAGCGGCGTGGGCACGCTGGTCTTTTTCTTCGTCGTCGGCGGGCGCGTGCCGAGCTACCTCGGCTCGAGCTTCGCGTTCATCGGCGTGGTGATCGCCGCCAGCGGTTACGCCGGGCAGGGGCCGAACGCGAACATCGGCGTGGCGCTCGGCGGCATCGTCGCCTGCGGATTCGTCTACACGCTGATCGGGCTGGCCGTGATGGCCACCGGTACGCAATGGATCGAGCGGCTGATGCCGCCGGTGGTCACCGGCGCGGTCGTCGCGGTGATCGGGCTGAATCTCGCGCCGATCGCGGTGAAAAGCGTGGGCAGCGCCGCCTTCGACGGCTGGATGGCGGTGATCACGATCCTCGCGGTCGGCGGGGTGGCGGTGTTCACGCGCGGGCTGCTGCAGAAGCTGTTGATCCTCGCCGGGCTGATCATCGCGTACCTGATCTATCTCGTGCTCGCCAACGGCATGGGGCTGGGCAAGCCGATCGACTTCTCGGGTGTCGCGCGCGCCGCATGGTTCGGGCTGCCGGCATTCGCCAGCCCCGTGTTCAAGCTCGACGCGGTGCTGCTGATCGCGCCGGTGGCGGTGATCCTGGTCGCCGAGAACCTCGGCCACATCAAGGCGGTGGCCGCGATGACCGGCCGCAACCTCGATCCGCTGATGGGCCGTGCCTTCGTCGGCGACGGGCTGGCGACGATGCTCGCCGGCAGCGCGGGCGGCACGGGGGTGACGACGTACGCGGAGAACATCGGCGTGATGGCCGCCACGCGCATCTATTCGTCGCTCGTGTTCGTCGTCGCCGCGGCGGTGGCGATCGTGCTCGGCTTTTCGCCGAAGTTCGGCGCGCTGATCCAGACGATCCCGGCAAGCGTGCTGGGCGGCGTATCGATCGTCGTGTTCGGGCTGATCGCGATCGCGGGCGCGAAGATCTGGGTCGACAACGAGGTCGACTTCAGCGAGAACCGCAACCTGATCGTCGCCGCGGTGACGCTCGTGCTCGGCGCCGGCGACTTCGCCTTGAAGATCGGCGCGTTCACGCTCGGCGGCATCGGCACCGCGACCTTCGGCGCGATCGCGCTGCACGCGCTGCTGGCGCGGCGGGCGGGGTAGGCGCCTGCTCTCGGCGGGCCAGCTTCAACACGGAGAGGAGCAGCTGTCTTTCTCTGTGCGCTCCGTGTCTCGGTGGTAGCGATCACCGCCCTCGAAGGCCGATGAATCCACCACGCAGACACGGAGAGCACGGAGAAGGACAACGGCGCGCCTCCGAGCGCTCCGTGTTGAACTCGGCGCCTCACTCCCGAGCGACGCGCCGCTTCGCCGCTTCGTACTCGGCCGCGAGCCGGGCGACCAGCTCGGCGGTGGTCGGCACGTCGTGGATCTGGCCTGCCCCCTGGCCGGCGCCCCAGATGTCTTTCCACACCTTGCTGCGATGGCTGCCGCCACTGCCGAAGCTCATCACGCGCTTGTCGGCCTGCGGCAGGTTGTCGGGGTCGAGGCCCGCGCGCTCGATGCTCGAACGCAGGTAGTTGCCGTGCACCCCAGTGAACAGGTTCGTGTAGACGATGTCTTCGGCGCGCGCCTCGATCAGCGCCTGCTTGTATTCGTCCGACGCGTTGGCCTCGCGCGTCGCGATGAAGCGCGTGCCGATGTAGGCGAGGTCGGCGCCGAGCGCCTGCGCGGCGAGAATCGATGCGCCGTTCGCGATCGCGCCCGACAGGATGATCGTGCCGTCGTAGAAGGCGCGCACCTCGGGCACCAGCGCGAACGGCGACAGCCGGCCCGCGTGTCCGCCGGCGCCGGCGCAGACGAGGATCAGCCCGTCCACGCCCGCCGCGAGCGCGCGCCTGGCGTGCGCGATATTGGTCACGTCGTGGAACACCAGCCCGCCGTAGCCGCGCGCGGCCTCGACCACCGGGTCGGGCGCGCGCAGCGAGGTGATCTGGATCGGCACCTTGTACTTGACCGCGAGGTCCAGATCGTGCCGCAGCCGGTCGTTGGAAGAGTGCACGATCTGGTTGATCGCGAACGGCGCGACCTTGCGCTGCGGATGCGCGCGGAGGTACGCGTCCAGCTCGGTCGTGATGCGCGCGAGCCATTCTTCGAGCACGTGCGCCGGCCGCGCATTGAGCGCCGGAAAGCTGCCGACGATCCCGGCCTTGCACTGCTCGATCACGAGATCCGGGTTGGAGACGATGAACATCGGCGCGCCGATGACCGGCAGGGCAAGGCGGTCGCGCAGCAAAGGCGGCAGGGGCAAGCGAATCACTCCATGGGGAGAAGGGCCATCGCCAATCGGGCGATATCGGCGATCGATCCGCGCCAATACCGCGAATCGATCGCGCCCCGACGATCGCAGACTGCGGTCGTTGTCGGATGCGAGGGTTCCATGGTTCGGCTGATCGGCACGCTGCTGCTGTTCGGGGGCAGCATCGTAGCGGCATTGCTGCGGTCAGCCGGCGTTTCGGCCGCGCTGGCGATCGGGGCCGTCGCGGTAGCCGTCTTCGGGGAGCTGCCGTCCCCGCGCGACCGGTGCCCCCGGAAAGAGCGGGGCGCGCAGACGCCGGACGACGACCCGCGCGCCGCCAACAGCGAACGCTAGCCCGTCGTGCGTCGGCCCCCGCAGGCGCCGGTAAGATCCGGCGTTCATGTCGGACCTCAACGACCCCCGCGTGCTGTTCGCCGCCGAGCGCACGCTGCTCGCCTGGAACCGCACGAGCCTGAGCCTGATGGCCTTCGGTTTCGTGATCGAGCGCTTCGGCCTGTTCCTCCGCTACGTCTCGCATGCGCCGGGCGCGCCGATCGCGGGCGCGCTCGACCGGGCATCTTTCTGGATCGGCATCGGCTTCGTCGCGCTCGGTGTATTCGCCGCGGCGATGTCGAGCGTGCAGTACCGCGTCGCGCTGGCGTCGCTGCGGCCGGTCGAGATTCCGCCCGGCTACCGGACGTCCGTCGGCATCTGGCTCAACGCGCTGATCGCGCTGATGGGCGCGGCGCTGATCGCCTATCTCGCGGTCGCTTGAGCCCGAAAACCGTCGCGACCGCGCGCATAATCGGCGGGCATGACCCGCCAGACGCTGCCGCTCGACGACTCGCTGTACGCGTACCTGCTCGCCCACTCGCTGCGCGAGCACCCCGAACTCGCCGCGCTGCGCGAGGCCACCCGCACGCATCCGCGCGCGAGCATGCAGATCGCCCCCGAACAGGGACAGTTGATGGCGCTGCTCGTCAAGCTCCTCGGCGCGCGGCGGACGATCGAAATCGGCGTCTTCACCGGTTACAGCGCGCTCGCGGTCGCGCTGGCGCTGCCCGACGATGGCCGCATCCTCGCCTGTGACATCAGCGACGAATACACGCGCGTGGCGCGCGAATACTGGCAACGCGCGGGCGTGGCGCACAAGATCGAACTGGTGCTGGCACCCGCCGCGCAGACGCTCGTCGCGCGCCTCGCCGCGGGCGACGCGGGAACGTACGACTTCGCGTTCATCGACGCCGACAAGACCGGCTACGACGGCTATTACGAGCAGTGCCTGCGACTGCTGCGTCCGGGCGGGCTGATCGCGATCGACAACGTGCTGTGGAAAGGCGCGGTCGCGCGGCCGGCCGACTCCGACGACACGCGCGCGTTGCAGGCGCTCAACGCCAAGCTGCACCGCGACGAACGCATCGATCTGGCGCTCGTGCCGATCGGCGACGGCCTGACGCTCGCGCGCAAGCGCTGAGCGGTCGAGCCCGGCACCCTCTTCCCGTTTCCGGAGAGAGGGAGAGCGCGCCGCTTCGCGACGCGCCGGCATAATCGTTCGCGAATGCCCATGCCGCGGCTGCTGCGCCATACGATCCTTTCGATCCGCGACCTCGCGGTCAGCGCGGGGCCGTTCGTCGTGCTGGCGCTCGTGCTGCTGTGGGGCGCGTACCTGCTGCTCGACCCGGCGCCGCCCAAGCGCGTCGTGCTCGCCACCGGGCCCGAGCAGGGCGCGTACGCCGAGTTCGGCAAGCGCTACGCGGAGCGGCTCAAAGCCTTCGGCATCGAGGTCGTGCTGAAGGGCACTCAGGGCTCGGCGGAGAACCTCGCGCTGCTGCGCGATCCCGCGCAGAACGTCGATCTCGCCTTCGTGCAGGGCGGCTCGGGTGCGGCGGTGCTTGCGGTCGACGAAGAACAAAGCGGCGTGCCGCTCGTGTCGCTGGGCAGCCTGTTCTACGAGCCGGTATGGCTGTTCTATCGCGAAGACGCGGCCAAGCGGCTGAACAGGAACGCGGCGCTGTCGCACCTGTCGCAACTCGCCGGCTGGCGCGTCAACGTCGGCGCGCCGGGCAGCGGCGCGCCGCCGCTGTGGGCCAAGCTGTTGCACGCCAACCGCATCGACGCGGCGTCGATCCGCGCAAGCCAGCTTGCGCCCACGCCCGCGGTCGTCGCGTTTCTCGCGGGCGAGTTGGACGCGCTGCTGTTCGTCTCGGCGCCCGAGTCGCCGCTCGTGCAGATGCTGCTGCAGACGCCCGGCGTGAAGCTCTTCGACTTCGCGCAGGCGGAGGCGTATTCGCGCCGGCTGCCCTTCCTCAGCGCGCTCGTGCTGCCGCGCGGCGTGGTCGATCTGGCGAAGGACATCCCGCCGGCGGACGTGCAACTGATCGCGCCGACCTCGTCGCTCATCGCGCGCGAGGGCACGCATCCGGCGCTGATCCAGCTCTTCGTGCAGACCGCACAGGCGGTGCACGGCGACACCGGCTGGTTCGCGCGCGCCGGCACCTTCCCTTCCGCGCAGAACGTCGAGCTGCCGCTCGCCGACGAGGCGGCGCGCTACTACCGCAGCGGCCCGCCGCTGCTGCAGCGTTACCTGCCCTTCTGGCTCGCCAACCTGATCGACCGCATGTGGGTCGCGCTGGTATCGATCGTCGCGGTGCTGATCCCGCTGTCGCGCATCGTTCCGCCGCTGTACGAGTTCCGCATCCGCTCGCGCATCTTCCGCTGGTACGGCCAGCTTCGCGAGATCGAGGACGAGCTGGGCCGCCGCTCGACACCGCCCGAGGCGCTGGCGAAAGAGCTCGACGCGCTCGACGCCAAGGTCGAGCGCATCACCGTCCCGCTGTCGCACGCCGACGAGCTGTACGCGCTGCGCTCGCATATCGGCATGGTGCGCGCGCGGCTGCGGCAGGCGACCGGCTGACCGCAACGACGGCGGGCGCCGCGCCCGCGGCCACCGTCAGGCCGGCTCGGCGATCTCGATCAGGTCGAAGTCCGGGTCGCGCACGCAGACCGAGCGGATCTTTCCGGTCGCGCCGGTGCGCAGCACGGGCCCTTCGACGATCGGCCAGTCCGCGGCGCGAAGCCGCTCGACGACCCGTTCGAGCGGAATCGACGCGATGAAGCACAGGTCCAGCGCGCCGGGCACGGGCAGATGCGCCTTCGGCTCGAACTCCGCGCCCTGCACGTGCAGGTTGATCTTCTGCCTGCCGAACCTGAAGGCGCGCCGTTGCACCGGCGGCGTTCCGCCGACGAAGGTCTCAAGCTGCATCCCGAGCACGCGCGTGTAGAAGTCCTCGCAGGCCCCGGGCCGTGCGGTCGTGAGCACGAGATGGTCGAGACGATCGATCACGGCGGCCCTTCGTTTGCGGCGCTACACGTCGATGTTGCCCGCGTACAGCGCGTTCGACTCGATGAACGCGCGGCGCGGTTCGACCTCGTCGCCCATCAGTGTGGTGAAGATCTGGTCGGCGCCGATCGCGTCCTCGATCTGCACGCGCAGCAGCCGCCGCACCTTCGGATCCATCGTCGTTTCCCAGAGCTGTTCGGGGTTCATCTCGCCGAGGCCCTTGTAGCGCTGGCGGCTGACCGCAGCCTCCGCTTCCTTCATCAGCCAGTCCATCGCGGCGCGGAAGTCCGCGACCGGCGCTTCCTTCTGCCGGTCGCCGCTGCCGCGCACGATGCGCGCGCCGGCGCCGATCAGCCCCTTGAAGGTCCTGGCGACCTCGGCGAGCGCGGCATAGTCGGCGCCGTGCACGAACTCGGCGTCGATCGTGCTCGCCTTGACGTTGCCGTGATGGCGCCGCTCGAGTCGCAGCCGGTGCTTGTCGGTCTTGTCGTCGTGCTGCGCGTACACGCGCACCGTGTGGTTGCCCATCGCCCGCGCAAGCTCCTGCGCCGAGTGCTCGGCGGAGGCGGCGTCGTCGAGGTTCAGTTCGGTACCGGCCATGATCGCGTGCAGGGCGCCCGGGTCGATCACGCGCGTGAGCCGCTGCACGACCGCGTCGGCGAGCAGGTACCGGCGCGCGAGCTCCTCGAGCGCGCCGCCCTCGATCGGTGCGGCGTCGGCGGCCGGATAGAGCTTGGCGTCCCTCAGCGCGACCGCGACCATGTACTGCGCCAGTTCGTGGTCGTCCTTGAGATAACGCTCGTCCTTGCCGTGCTTGACCTTGTACAGCGGCGGCTGGGCGATGTAGATGTGGCCGCGTTCGACGAGCTGCGGCATCTGCCGGTAGAACAGCGTCAGCAGCAGTGTGCGGATGTGCGCGCCGTCGACGTCGGCGTCCGTCATGACGATGATTCGGTGATAACGCAGCTTCTCGAGGTGGAAGCCTTCGGCCGAGTCGGGCGTGCCGATCCCGGTACCGAGCGCGGTGATCAGCGTGGCGATCTGCTCGCTCGAGATCAGCTTGTCGAAGCGCGCCTTCTCGACGTTCAGCACCTTGCCGCGCAGCGGCAGCACCGCCTGGAACTTGCGGTCGCGCCCCTGCTTGGCCGATCCGCCGGCGGAATCGCCCTCGACGATGAACAGCTCCGCCAGCGCCGGGTCCTTCTCCTGGCAGTCGGCCAGCTTGCCCGGCAGACCCACGCCGTCGAGCACGCCTTTGCGCCGGGTCATCTCGCGCGCCTTGCGCGCAGCTTCGCGGGCGCGCGCGGCTTCGACGATCTTGCCGCAGATGATCTTGGCGTCGGCGGGCCGCTCGAGCAGGAAGGTCTCGAGCGCGCGCGCGACGACTTCCTCGACCGCGGGTCGAACTTCGCTGGAGACGAGCTTGTCCTTGGTCTGCGACGAAAACTTCGGCTCGGGCACCTTGACCGACAACACGCACGCCAGCCCCTCGCGCATGTCGTCGCCGGTCGTTTCGACCTTGGCCTTCTTGGCCAGCTCGTTGTCCTCGATGTACTTGTTCAGCACGCGCGTCATCGCCGCGCGCAGACCGGTGAGGTGGGTTCCGCCGTCGCGCTGCGGGATGTTGTTGGTGAAGCACAGCACGTTTTCGCTGTAGCCGTCGTTCCACTGCATCGCGACTTCGACGCCGATCGTCGCGCCGTTGACCTGCGCCTCGCCGCCGGCGTGGAAGATGTTCGGGTGCAGCGCGTTCTTGGCCTTGTTGATGTACTGCACGAAACCCTTGACGCCGCCCGAGAAGGCGAAGTCCTCTTCCTTGCCCTGGCGCTGGTCGACCAGCCTGATGCGGACACCGTTGTTCAGGAACGACAGCTCGCGCAGACGCTTGCTGAGGATCTCGTAATGGAACTCGACCTTGCCGAAGATCTCGTCGTCGGGCAGGAAGTGAACTTCGGTGCCGCGCTTGTCGGTTTCGCCGATCACCTTCATCGGCGAGACGCGCACCCCGCCCACCGTGTCGACGATGCGATCCTGCACGACGCCGCGCCGGAACTCGAGGTAGTGCACGCGGCCGTCGCGCCGGACCGTCAGCCGCAGCCACTTCGACAGCGCATTGACGCAGGACACGCCCACGCCGTGCAGCCCGCCCGACACCTTGTAGCTGCTCTGGTTGAACTTGCCGCCGGCGTGCAGCTCCGTGAGCGCGATCTCGGCGGCGCTGCGCTTGGGGTCGTGCTTGTCGTCGAGCTTGATGTCGGTGGGGATTCCGCGGCCGTTGTCGATCACCGAAATCGAGTTGTCGGTGTGGATCGTGACGACGATCTCGTCGCAGTAGCCGGCGAGCGCCTCGTCGATCGAGTTGTCGACGACCTCGAAGACCATGTGGTGCAGGCCGGTGCCGTCCTGCGTATCGCCGATGTACATGCCCGGCCGCTTGCGCACGGCCTCCAGACCCTCGAGGATCTGGATCGACGCGGCACCGTAGTCGTTCGCGGGTGCGGGGCCGGTCGATGGGGCGCTGCCCGGTGCGTCGGGCGGCGGCGGAAGGTTTTCCGGGACTGCTGCCATCGTCCGTCCAGATTCAAATGCGCATCGGCATCACGACGTACTTGAACCTCTCCGAATCGGGCATCGTGACGAGCCCGCTGCCGAGCGCATCGCCGAGCGCGAACCTCACCTGCTCGCTTTTCATGTTCGCCAGCACGTCGAGAAGGTAAGTGACGTTAAAGCCGATGTCGAGCGCGTCGCCGGCATACTCGATCTCGATCTCCTCCTGCGCTTCCTCCTGGTCGGCGTTGGTCGAGGTGATCTTCAGGCTGCCCGGCGCGAGCATCAGCCGCACGCCCTTGAACTTGTCGGTCGTCAGGATCGCCGCGCGGTGCAGCGCGGCCATCAGTTCCTCGCGTCCGATCAGAAAGATCTTCGGGTTGTTGACCGGGATGACCTTCTGGTAGTCGGGAAACTTCCCCTCGACCAGTTTGGAGATCAGCTCGATCGCGCCGAAGCTGAACTTGACCTGGTTCGGAGCGATTTGCACGCGCACCGCTTCCTCCGTTTCGGGCAGCAGGCGCGACAGTTCGAGGATCGTCTTGCGCGGGATGATCGCCTCGATCTTCGGCGAACTTCCGTCCTTGCCGACTTCGCACAGCGCGAGCCGGTGACCGTCGGTGGCGACCGCGCGCACCGTCGTTCCGTCGACGACCAGCAGCATGCCGTTCAGGTAGTAGCGGATGTCCTGGCTCGCCATGGCGAAATGCACCATCGACAGCAGGTACTTCAGCGTCGCGGCGGGTAGCGAGAAGTCGGCGGTGAAATCGGCCTGCGCGACCGTCGGAAACTCCTCGGCGGCGAGCGTCTGCAGGTTGAAGCGGCTCTTGCCGCTTTGCACCGTGAGTTTCTTGTTCGCGAGCGAAAGACCCACGTCGGCGTCGGGCAGCGCGCGCAGGATGTCCACGAGCTTGCGCGCCGACACGGTGGTCGCGGCCGCGTCCCGGCCCGCGCCGATGTCGGCCGAGGTCTGGATCTGGATCTCGAGGTCGGTCGCGGTGAAAGAAACCCGCTCGCCGTCCTTGCGCAGCAGGATGTTGGCGAGAATCGGCAGCGTCTGGCGGCGTTCGACGATACCGCTGACGACCTGCAGCGGTTTGAGCAATGCATCGCGGCTGGCTTTGACGAGTTGCATTGTTCTGTTTCCTCTTCGTGGGTTCAGCTAATAGAGGCGCTCGGACGCTGGGGACAAGACGGAAAAGACCTTGTGCGGCAGCCGCTTGGGCGGTCGGAAAAGCTGTGGGCAAGCGCGCGGCGACAAGCGCGCAGGCCTGTGGGCAAAGAGGACAAGTCGGCCCCGGCGCGCACCGGCGCCGAAGTTGTCCCGTGCTGTCCCCAGTCGATCGCGGTTCTGTCCACAGCTTGTCCCCCGGGCGCTTCAGCCCTTCAATGTCTGCTCGAGCACGTGCAGCGCGTGGTTCAGCTCGGCGTCCTTGGCGCGTTTCGAAGCGATCTTGCGCACCGCGTGCAGGACGGTCGTGTGGTCGCGGCCGCCGAACAGCTCGCCGATCTCCGGCAGGCTCTTCTGCGTCAGCTCCTTGGCCAGATACATCGCGACCTGGCGCGGCATCGCGATCGCGCTCGGCCGCCGCTTGCTGTACATGTCGGCAACCTTGATCTTGTAGTAGTCGGCCACCGTCTTCTGGATCAGCTCGACGGTGACCTGGCCGGTCGACGCCGACAGCAGATCCTTCAGCGCTTCGCGCGCCAGATCGACCGTGATCGGCCGTGCGTGGAACGAGGCGAACGCGAGCACCTTGCGCAGCGCGCCTTCGAGCTCGCGCACGTTGCTGCGCAGGTTCTTGGCGATGAAGAAGGCCACGTCCTCCTGCAGTTCGGTGCGCTCCAGCTCGGCCTTCTTCAGCAGAATCGCCACGCGCATCTCCAGCTCCGGCGGCTCGATCGCCACCGTCAACCCGGAGGCGAAGCGCGACACCAGCCGGTCCTCGATGTCCTTCAGCTCCTTCGGGTAGGTGTCGCTGGTGATGATGATCTGCTTGCGCCCGGCGACCAGCGCCTCGAACGCGTAGAAGAACTCCTCCTGCGTGCGGCTCTTGCCGGCGAAGAACTGGATGTCGTCGATCAGCAGCAGGTCGAGCGAGTGGTAGTAGCGCTTGAAGTCGTCGAAGGCCTTGCGCTGGTACGCGCGCACTACGTCGCTGACGTACTGCTCGGCGTGGATGTAGCGGACCTTGGCGTCGGGCTTGCGCGCGAGGATGCCGTTGCCGACCGCGTGGATCAGGTGGGTCTTGCCCAGCCCCACGCCGCCGTACAGGAACAGCGGGTTGTACGAGCCGCCCGGGTTTTCGGCGACCTGCATCGCCGCCGCACGGGCGAGCTGGTTCGCCTTGCCGGTGACGAAGGTATCGAAGGTCAGCAGCGGGTTCAGGCGCGCGCGTTCGGTCTGGTCGGTGGTCTGCGCCACCGCATCGACACGCGGCGCGCCGTCTGCCGCTGTCGGCGCAACGGCGGCCGCCTCGGGCGGTGCGTCGAGTTCGAACACGACGCTGACCGGCCGCTGCAGCACGCTGGCCGCGGCGGCCTGGATGCGCGCGGAAAACTGGGCGCGGATCGCGTCGAGCTTCACGCGGTTCGGCGCGCCGATCTTCAGTCGGCCGGTCGCGGCGTCGTATTCGATCGCCTTCAGCGGCTTGATCCAGGCGGAGTATTGCTGCGGAGTCAGTTCACGCTCGAGCAGCCGCGAGCAGTCTTGCCAGAAGTGGAGCATCGATCCGTGTTCCGCCAACGGTCGATGGCTCTGCCGGCATCCGCCGGCCGCGCCTCGACCTCATCGTTGTTGTGCGCCGGTCGTCCCGGGCCGCTTCGTCCTGGCCGGCGGCCGCGGCAGGCCCGGCCGCCGTGTTCGACCGGTGCGTCTCCCCGGATGCCGATGACCGAACGACGAAGGCGCGGATTGTACCGGCGCACCGGTGAGTTATCCACAGCGCGCACGGGTCATGCCCGGCTTGCGAGCAGCCCGAATCCGGCATTGGAAGAAGCTTTGTGTGAAAGCGTATGCTTACACGCGCATATGTCGGCACGCGGATGAGCGGACAATTTTTGGACTGTTGCCGATTCCCTGTGCAAAGGCTGTGCACAACCCTTTCGGTCTTGTGAACAAAAGGTGGAAAAGCCCTCCCGCAGCGGCCGAAGCGACGGCGTGGCGGTCGTGTTTGACGCCCTTCGCTGCATCGCGTCTAATACCGCGCTTTTCGCCGCGAGCATCGATCGCGGCCAGGCATCCGCCTATTCGCAGCCGCCGTTGGACCGGTCCCGCGCCGGGCCGGCAAACGCGCACGAGCATCCGTTCGCCCGCCGGCGCGCGCGGCGATCGATTGAGGATCTGTCATGGCAACCAAACGCACCTTCCAGCCGTCCATCGTCAAACGCAAGCGCACGCACGGTTTCCTCGTCCGGATGAGGACGCGCGGCGGGCGCGCCGTGATCAACGCGCGGCGCGCCAAGGGCCGCAAGCGTCTGGCCGTCTGAACGCCGCGGCGCGCCTGCGTTGGCCGGCCGCGAGCCGGCTGAAGGCGCCCGCCCAGTTCGAGGCGGTGGCAGCGGCCGGGCGCGACGAAGGATTTCGCGCCGCGCGGCGCTGGCTGGCGCTTGCGAGCCGGTGGCAGGCAGCGGCTTCGGGCGGCGTTCGATTCGGGTTCACCGTGGGCAAACGCAATGCGCGAAGAGCGGTCGACCGCACGACGGTCAAGCGGATCCTGCGCGAGGCGTGCCGCCATGCGCGCGTCGAGCTCGAAGCGGTCGCGACCGGGCGCGCCGTCGACGTCGTGCTGCGCTTGAAGTCGCCGCTGCCCGGGCGAGACGCGTTGCCGCGCGCGGAACTGAAGCGCGCGCTGCGCGCCGAAGCCGATGCGCTGCTCGCGGAACTGAAGCTTCGGCTTGCGCGATTGACACCGTGATCCGCATGAAAACGATCCTGCTCGCGCTGATTCGCGCCTACCAGTATCTGCTGTCGCCGTGGGTGGGCGGAAGCTGCCGCTTCTGGCCGACCTGCTCGGAGTACGCGCGCGAGGCGATCGAAACGCACGGCGCGGCGCGGGGCGCGTGGATGACCGTCGCGCGGATCGCGCGCTGCCATCCGTACGGCGCGGGCGGCGTCGACCCGGTGCCGCAGCAGTTCCGCTGGCGCTGCTGGTGCCATCCGAACGCGAGCGAAGCGAAGCGGCTTGCGCCGACGAATTCGAAAATCGACTGAAGAAAACTTCCATGGCCATGGACTTGCAGCGCACCATCCTGTGGGTCATCTTCGCGATGTCCCTGCTGTTCCTTTGGGACCGCTGGCAGATCTACCAGGGCAGGCCGTCGATGCTCGGCGCCGGGCCGGCGCAGACCGCCGAGAAAAAGGCGGCCGGGTCGTCGGCACCGCCGCCGGCAGCGACGACCGACGCATCGGTGCCGACCGCGACGACGAAGGCCGAGCCTGCCGCGGTACCGGGCGCCGCCGCGCCGTCGGCGGCGGTCGCGGCTTCGCCCGCCGCGCAACGCGTTCGCATCGAGACCGACTTGGTGCGCGCCGACATCGATCCGAACGGCGCGGTGCTCGCGCGGCTCGAGATGCTGCAGCAGCACGCCGCGCCCGACTGGACGCAGACCGGGCTGCTCGCGCTATTCACCGGCAAGAAGCAGGACAAGGACCAGAACGTCGTGCTGCTCGACGTCAACGCCAGCCGCGTCTACCTGGCGCAGACGGGATTGATCGGCGCGCCGCAGGGCGCGAGCTTCCCCAACCACCGCACGCCGTTCGCCTTCGCCGGCGGCCCGACCACGCTCGGCCCCGGGCAGGACGCGCTCGAGGTGAAGTTCGTCGCCGAAGCGGGCGGCGTCCGCGTCACCAAGACGTTCGTCTTCAAGCGCGGCCGCTACGACATCGAGGTCAGGCACGACGTTCAGAACGCCGGCACCGAACCCGTGTCGCCGTCGCTGTATCTGCAACTGCTGCGCGACGGCAACAAGCCGGAAGGCGAAAGCGCGCTGTACTACACGTTCACCGGACCGGCGGTTTACACGGAGCAGGGCAAGTTCCAGAAGATCGACTTCTCCGACATCGAGAAGGGAAAGCAGTCGCACGCGACGAGCGCCGACAACGGCTGGATCTCGATCATCCAGCACTACTTCGTGTCGGCCTGGGTGCCGCCGCAGGGGGTCAAGCGCGAGATCTACACGCGGCAGGTCGACAGGAACCTGTACGCGGTCGGATCGATCGTGCCGCTGCCCGCCATCGCGCCGGGGGCCTCGGCGTCGACGCAGGCCACGCTGTTCGTCGGCCCGCAGGACCAGAACGCGTTGGAGGCGATCGCGCCGGGGCTCGACCTCGTCGTCGACTACGGCTGGCTCACCTTCATCGCCAAGCCGCTGTACTGGCTGCTCGAGTTCCTGCACAAGCTGGTCGGCAACTGGGGCTGGGCGATCGTGCTGCTGACGGTGCTGGTGAAGGCGGCGTTTTATCCGCTGTCGGCCGCGAGCTACAAGTCGATGGCGAAGATGAAGGAGGTCGCGCCGCGGATGATGAAGATCCGCGAGCAGTACGCGGACGACAAGCAGAAGATGAACATGGCGATGATGGAGCTGTACAAGAACGAGAAGATCAACCCGCTCGGCGGCTGCCTGCCGATCGTCGTGCAGATCCCCGTGTTCATCGCGCTGTACTGGGTGCTGCTCGCCAGCGTCGAGATGCGCAACGCACCGTGGATCCTGTGGGTCAAGGATCTCGCCACCCCCGACCCGTGGTTCATCCTGCCGCTGCTGATGATGGCCACCATGTGGGTCCAGTACAAGCTGAACCCCACGCCGCCCGATCCGGTTCAGGCCAGGGTGATGATGTTGATGCCTTTCATCTTCGGCGTGATGTTCTTCTTCTTCCCGGCGGGCCTGGTGCTGTACTGGCTCGTCAACAACATCCTGTCGATCGCACAGCAGTGGTACGTGACCCGGCAGATCGCAAAAGCCAAGCCGGTCGGCTAGCGGCAGGCGCGCGCGCTCAACGCTTGCGCCGCAGGAACACCGGCCAGATCCACAGCGATACGACCCAGCGCACGAAGCGGGCGAAGCTCAGCGGCTGCTTTTCGCCTTCGGCCGTGAGGCGGAACACGACGAAGGCGCCGGCCAGGATCCAGCACACCAGACCCGCGTAGGTCCACGCGCGGCCCGCGTATTCGAACGGCAGCGCGCCGCCGATCAGCGCGGCGATCAGCACGGAAGCGAAGACCGCCAGCAGCGTGGCGACCAACGCGTGCCGGTACTTCAGCAGCGGGTCGTCGTCGTTCCAGGACATGCGCGGCAGTGTAGCCAGATCGCTGTGCTAGCTTCGATCGCATGGTTTCGGACAAAGACCCCATCGTCGCGATCGCGACCGCGCCGGGGCGCGGCGGCATTGGCATCGTGCGGCTGTCGGGCGCGGATCTGGCGCCGGTGATCGAAGCGGTGCTCGGTCCGCGCGCGCGGGCGCTTGCCCCGCGGCACGCGACCTTCGCCAGGTTCCTCGATGCGGCCGGCGAAGCGATCGACGAGGGCATCGCGCTGCTGTTCCCGGCGCCGCATTCGTACACCGGCGAGACGGTGCTCGAGCTGCAGGCGCACGGCGGCCCGGTCGTGTTGCGGCTTCTCGTCGCGCGCTGCCTCGAAGCGGGCCGCTCGATCGGGCTGCGGCTGGCCGAACCGGGCGAATTCACCCGGCGCGCGTTCCTGAACGACCGGCTCGATCTGGCGCAGGCCGAGGCGGTGGCCGATCTGATCGACGCGTCGACCGCGGCGGCGGCGCGCAGCGCGACGCGCTCGCTCACCGGCGCGTTCTCGCGCGAGGTGCACGCGCTGGCCGAGGCGCTGATCGAGCTGCGCACGCTCATCGAGGCCACGCTCGACTTCCCGGAAGAGGAGATCGACTTCCTCGAAGCGGCGGATGCGCGCGGGCGTCTGGCGTCGATCCGCGCGCAGCTCGCGCAGCTTCTGAAGCGCGCGCGTCAGGGTGCGGTGTTGCGCGAAGGGCTCGCGGTCGTGCTGATCGGCCAGCCCAACGTCGGCAAGTCGAGCCTGCTGAACGCGCTCGCCGGCGAGGAGCTGGCGATCGTCACCCCGGTGGCCGGCACCACGCGCGACCGGATCGCGCAGCAGGTCGAATTCGACGGCATTCCGCTGAACGTCATCGACACGGCGGGCCTGCGCGAGACGACCGATCTCGTCGAACGCATCGGCATCGAGCGCACCTGGGCCGAGGTCGAACGCGCCGACGTCGTGCTGCACCTGGTCGACGCCTCCGCGCGCGATGCGGCCGCCGAGTCGGCCGATGCCGCGATCGAAGCGCGCGTGCGCGAACGCGCGCCGCGCGCGCCCGTGCTGACCGTGTTCAACAAGATCGACCTGACGAGCCTGCCCGCGCGCGCCGAAGGCGATTCGATCTGGCTGTCGGCGCTGACCGGCGCGGGGCTCGACGCGCTGCGCGCGCGCCTGCTCGCGATCGCCGGCTGGGAGTCGGCGGCGAGCGGCGAACACGCCTTCCTCGCGCGCGCGCGGCACCTCGAAGCGCTGCGCGCGGCGCAGCGCCATCTCGACGCCGCGGCCGGACACGCCGAGCAGGGCAACCGCCAGCTCGAGCTGCTGGCCGAAGAGCTGCGCCTCGCTGGAAATCGCCTCGCCGAGATCACCGGCGAGTTCACCGCCGACGATCTGCTCGGGCGGATCTTCAGCCGGTTCTGTATCGGCAAGTAGCGCTGCTGCCCTTACTGGACCCGTACCGTCTCGCCGAGCCCCAGTTCGCGCAGGATCTGTCGCAGTTCGCTTTCGAGCGCGGCGCCGGCATCGGCCGAGACCGTGACCGCGAAGTCCACGCCGATCCGCAGGTCGGTGCCCGCCCTGAGCTTCGGCAGGATCTTCGTGCCGAGCCGGTTCCACACCTCCGGCGGCACAGCCCCGGAAAGACGGAGCGTGCGCATGCTCGGGGCAGGTGACGGCGCGGGAACGGGGGCCGGGCCGGGCGCCGGCGGCGCTGGCGCCGTAGCGGCTGGCGCCGGGACCGGCGAGGGCGAAGGCGTCACGCCGGCTTTGAGCGCCTCGGCCGTCGACTTCCGAAGAAGAAACACGCCTGTGTCGAAAGCGATCTCGTCTGCCGCGACGGGCTCCTGGAACCAGACGCGTTCGAACGTTCCATCGCCTTTCTTCGCGGAAGCCAGCCCGAAGTCCCCACGCGCTACAAACTCGACGATCTTCGACTTCAGCACCGCGTCCGGATCGACGAGCCGGGTCAACGATCCGTTGAGGAAGCTTTGGCGCAAGCTCGCGAGCGGCCACGCACCTTCGGCCTTTAGCGCCGGCGGCCAGTTGCGATCGATGTAGCCCGCGCCGACGGACTCGTTGAGCAACGCCTCGGACTTGAGCGCCGCGAGCACACGCCCGCACAGCGTCTCGCCGCTCGACGAGTGACCCGCGCCGAGGTCGATGACCTTGAGGCCCTGCGCCTCTTGCCCATCCGCGACGATCGCGAAGCGGAAGTCTGCCCACACCTCCTCCTTCGCGGCCTCCTCGGCGTCGCGCACTTTCGCCTGCAGATCCGCCCGGTCGCTACGGTCGAACTCGCCGCCCAGCGTGCCGTCGGCGACTTCACGCGCCACGCGTCGCCAGGCGAGCATCAGTTCCACCTTCTCCCGCAGTCCCCGCCCGGGCTTCTTCAGGCACCAGACGATCGCGCCCGGGTACAGGCGCGGCGTCTTGCCGCGGTTTCTCGTCCACTCGGCGATCTGCGAGCGCAGGGGCTCTGCGCCAGACCACTCCATCTCCGGGTCCGCCACAACCAGAGTAAGCCTCGGCGTATCCGCGATCTCGGCGCCGTCCTGCGGGAATGCGACCACCGGCACGCTCGCGCCACGGCGGAATTCGTCCTCGACCAACTTGCGGATCGCCGGCTTCACCTCCGTCTCGTCATCGAGTGACGCGCGGCGGTCGCTCACCACCTTTTTCATCGTCGGCTGGTAGCCGATGCGAAAGCCGTCCAAGCCGACTTTGCGCACGAAATACGAGCGGTCCTCGAGTGCGAACGCGGCGTTGTCGATCGACGTCGTATCGAGTTCCGGTTCGCCCAGCGCGAAGCGAAGTTCGGGCAGATGCGCGACTTTGTCCGTCTGCCCTCCGGAGGACTCGAACAGGATCGCGGTGCCGACGCGCCGGTGGATGCCGCGCAGCGGCCCCTTCGTGTCGGCATCGAGCGCGCGGCTGTGCGCCTGCTCGCCCGCGATGTCCGCATCGATGGCGGCCACGAGCCGAGATTCGCCGAGCTGGCCGAGCACCACGCTGCGAAAGCCCGGCTCGCCGAGTGGCGCCGAGCCAAGGGTGATCAATGGTTCGGTGCGCGCCTTGCGGAAGGCGTCCTGCGCGGCGAGCGAGATCCACTGCGCCAGCATCGCCAGCGTGCCGCGCGTCTGCTGGTACTGCGGCAGCGACTGCCATTTGCGCTGAAAGACGGAGAGCGTCGCCGGGTGGAACGGGTAGCAGGCCTCGAAGCGCCGCTGCAGGAATTCGCGCGCCTTGGCCTCGGTCGCCGCCGAATCCACCGCGGTCCACTCCGGCGGCAGTTGCGCACGGCGCTCGAAGCACCAGTCGCCGTAGGCCCTGGCGACGTTGCGGCGGATCTTGTCGCTGCCCAGGTCCTCGAACAGCCGCCGGCGCACGACCTCGCTGATCTCCGCCTCGTCGTTGACGATCAGGTCCTTGGCCACACGCCGCACCACCTTCGCGATCTTGTCCTGCCACTCCTGGTCCCACTCGGTCATCTCGACCTGGCTGCGCGGCAGCGAGATCACGCACGCGCCGTGCGTGGTGCCGGTCATCGCCACGGTCAGGTTCTGGATGAAGGCGTGGAACGGCTCCGCACCGCCGCGATGGCGGTTGAGGTAGTTCAGCACCTCGTCGAAGAGCAGCAGCACGGGCGCGCCGGCGGCCCGGAAAACGCGCGCGATCGACTCCGTACCCGGCGGCGTGGTCCTGGCCGCGGGGCCGAGCGCCTCCACGCCCCTGTCGCCCGCGAGCTGGCGCGCCATGTCGATCCACGGCGTTTCGCGCCCCTCCTGCGGGTCCCATGCGTTGCCGACGAACACAGCCACCTTGGCTTGCGGCACGGATGAAATGCCTGCATCGCGCACCAGGTCCGCCACGCCGCTCAGACCGGCGACCGCCTCGCCGTTCTTCGCCAGGTGGTACAGCGTCGTGAGCGTGTGCGTCTTGCCGCCGCCGAACTGGGTGATGAGCGTGAGCACCGGGGCCGTGTTGTCGGTCCGTCCGGAGAGCCGGCGCAGCACCATGCCGGCGTGCTCGCGCAGCGCGCGCGTAAAGCAGGTGCGCGCGAAGAACTGCTCAGGCTTGCGGTAGTCCTCGGGCGCCGTGCCCGCGACGACCTGCTCGAGCGCGATGGCGAACTCGTCCGGATTGAAGGAGCGCCCCTCGCGGACCTCCCTGCGCGGCGTGGCGACCTTGTACCACGGCTCCATCAATCTCTCCTCTTGAAGGCAGATACTGGCGTCATCCGCTCACCCCGACGGCCTCGAGCTCGGCGATGTACCCGGCCGGCAGGTGCCAGTGACGTGCACCGTCGAGGATGAGGTCCTTGTAGGCCTGGCTCGGCAGCGGCGGGTTGGCCTGCGGCTCGGCGAAATACGTCTGGGCAGTGACAGGTCGGTTCTCGTCACCGTCGAGGAACACCATGCACTCCCGGCGCCAGTACGAGTTCTTTTCGCGTCCAGGCCGATACCCCTCGGACTTGTCGAGCGCCCCGACGTCGAGCTCGGACAGCCGGAACACGGCACCCCACACGTCGCGACCAGCCTCGGGCACTGCATCGGCGACACCGCACCCGCGGGTGACCGACTTCCTCGTGAACGCGAGCCGGTGATCGGGCAGCTTCGCGACCCCCACGAAGCTCGCCGAAGGACAGCGCTTTTTCAACTGAGTCCCGTTCATGTTCGAGCCGTAAGCGAAGTAGAGCACGCGTTCACCTCGGCATCGCCGGTGGAAGGGGAAACTTTCGCCGTTCGGGCCGAACTCTGCCTGAGCCCCGGGCCGCGCGGACGATCACTGCGTGGTCTCGAACTCGATCTTGTGCGTTTCGCCGACGCGCTTGGACGCGTCCAGGATCTCCAGCGACACGAGATTGCCGCTTTCGTCGTAGTCCAGGATCACGCCGGGCTTGTCCTCGTCGCTTTCGACGACGTTTGCACCGTCTTTCAGGATCACCGTGAGCGTGTCCGTTCGCTTGTCGTAGGTCACTTTCATGGTTCGTCCCTCGAGTACTTTTCGAGCTTGCTGGTGCGATAGACGGTGACCACTTCGGCCGGATTCCGGTCCACGTCCACGAACACGCGCACAAGGTACAACTTTTCGCCGAAAGCCAGCTTCGCCTGAAACAGGTCCCGTCCCGTGCGTACTGCCTGGCGGCTCTCCGGCGCCGCAAGCACGCGCCGCACGACTTCCTCGTCGATGCCGCGCCGGGCCATCTCGAAGCGTGCGTGCCCGGTCAGAACGAAGCGAACGACGGGTTCGGGCATGACGCACTCAGCGCGGCACCGCCAGCAGCATCGCGTCCAGCAGCCGCTTCTCCTCGCTGCCCTTCGGGTAGAGCGCCGACAGCGCGTTGGCAAGCCGCAGGAAGTCCGGGCCGCGCTCCTGCTCGGCCTTGACGAGCGCGCGCAGCGCGTTGGTGCGCCCGCCCGCCTGCAGCAGCATCGCGGCGTGCACGCGGTCCAGCGTCGTGGCCTCGTGCCGCGTGGCGAGGCGCTGGTCGGGCACGGCTGCCCCTGTGCGCGGACCGCGCCCACGCGCGCCGCGCAGCTTCGGTGCCGCTTCAACTTCCGGAAAGAGCAGGCCCTGCAGCGGATTTGTGCCGGGCGCGGTCGTCTGCTCGAGGCGGGCGGCGACGGCCGAGGCGCCGTCCTCGCCGAAGAGCTGCTTGGCCCGCTCGGCCACGGGCAGCAGGCGCACGACGCCCTTCTTCGTCTCGATCACGCGGCCTTCCCACTTCGGCAGTTCGATGCCGAGCGGCTGCGCGAAGCGGCGCACCACGTCGAAGACCAGCGTGAAGCCCTTGGCCTTGCTGCGGGAGCCGCCTTCGTCCTCGTCGTCGTCCGCAGCGTCCTCGTCTTCCTCCTCGTCGCCCGCGTCGTCGGCACCTTCGCCGTCGGTGGCCTGGAGCGTCCACAGGAAGAGCGCCGTGAGCCGCGCGTCCTCCTCGACGGCACCCGCCGCGCCGTTGCGCGCCTTCGCCTCGGCGGTGCCCAGCACCTGCGCGAGCGCGCTGCGGCCGACCACTTCCCAGACCTTGGCCAGGTACTCGTCGAGCTTGACCTCGCGCCCCTCGGCGGTCTCGACCTTCATATAGCGGCTGAAGATCTCGAGGGCAGGACCGATGCAGGCGAAGACGAGGTCCGCGCCGCGCACGCCTTCGTGCTGCAGGCGCTCCATCCAGTCGGCGACGCGGACCGGCAGCTCGCGCAGCACGTCGGCCCAGTCGCCGACGCCGGCGTCGTCGGGGCGCGGGCGGCAGATCAGGTGGACGCTGGTGGCGAGGGCGGCGGATTC